>Ga0123352_10010940_pt1 | contig 14275 bp, 8 predicted proteins | sample TergutLab28metaG_FD_89700 | JGI IMG/M metagenome (GOLD analysis project Ga0123352, IMG submission 89700) | Labiotermes labralis P1 segment gut microbial communities from Petit-Saut dam, French Guiana - Lab288 P1 | ecosystem: Host-associated > Arthropoda: Insects > Digestive system > Gut ... | reverse complement strand
TGTGTACTGCACAGTCTAGAGAGGCACTGTGTGTGTACTGCACAGTCTAGAGAGGCACTGTGTGTGTACTGCACAGTCTAGAGAGGCATTGTGTGTGATTGTGTGTGTACTGCACAGTCTAGAGGGGCACTGTGTGTGTACTATACAGTCTAGAGAGGCATTGTGTGTGTACTGCACAGTCTAGAGAGGCACTGTGTGTGTACTGCACAGTCTAGAGAGGCGCTGTGTGTGTACTGCACAGTCTAGAGGGGCACTGTGTGTGTAATGCAATCTAGAGAGACACTATGTGTGTACTGCACAGTCTAGAGAGGCAATGTGTGTGTACTGCACACTCTAGAGAGGCACTGTGTGTGTACTGCACAGTCTAGAGAAGCACTGCCTGTGGACATTCCACAGGCAGTGCCTCTCTAGATGGCACGATGAAGCTAGTGGGTGCTTTTCACAACTGTGAATGTGCCTAAAAAAGGAATTGAGGAGATTTTGATCAAAATGCATGTTTTGGGGACATTTACCAGTACTGTATGTAAAACTAGGTATGCAGTCAATTTAGGTCTCAGTGTGTGGTATAATATGTGTACACAAATACCAGGTTTTTTTGTGGATCGAGTAGGTGTTTAATTACACTGTCAGTTCCAAGGGCTGTATAATGTTGAAATAGTAAGGACTAAGGAAGCAGTCATAGTTGAGGTACTACCAGGGGGGGGACAAAGGAAAACTTAAAAAAAAACATGTCAGAATAGCCACTGTCCTGGCTGCTGAGATTCAAATCGGGCACTCCCAATCAGAAGTTAAGAGTGTTTTTGGTATGCCATCCAGAGTTTAAATAATTACTGAGAAGGTTACATTTGTTTTTTGGTATATCTGTTCGGTATGTCCAGTGATTGCCAATAATTGGTGGCCTTGAAATGTCATGTAACAATTTCTGGCATGCTGACAAAGAAAATTTGCAAAAATTTCTACATCTCATGCCTCTAATCAGCAGAAGGATTTTCATGAAATTTGATAGTGGAGGGATTTCTACTGAAATTTGTCAAAACCTTGCACTTTTGAGTAAAACTGGGTAACACATTTTAAACAAAAGGAATTTTGTACTGTCATACTTCAACAACATATCCAACTGATTTTGCCACCACTTCTGTAGCAGACCTATTTCATGCCATTTAGAGCGCTGAATATTGGCATTAATGAATTGAAAATTTAGAGGCTGTAGGACAGTAAATGTGTCAGAACTGTTTACACTGTATGTACATTTCATTGTTTCATTCATGAATTTCTTCTGACAAATGTCTGGCTTGTGGTAAGTTTGAAACAGCCTATTCTGCACCCCAAGACAAAAATAATTGAACACCCCTCATGTTATCAAAATATATTTTGTAACAGAGCTGGTAGAGATACTGATTTGACTAACTGTTTTCTTTGACACATTGTGTCCTAAATTGTTAATTTGGTTTTATGTGTGTTAGTAATGAAAGTAGATATATGTGGTTCAGATTGGAAAATGCTGTGATAAGAAGTAATAACCTCCCTTACTTGTAAGTGGGAAGTAACTAGTTTGAATCCCAAAAATCAATTTTAGGCTGTTTCATTTTTGGCAGCCAGTTTCATCATCGGTGTCCATACAGGGTTTGACCCGGCACACTTTTAATGTTTCAAAAACAGGAAAAGTTTCATATTTAGTGTCTCATTTTTTAAGCTTGTATGTTTTAAGTAGAGTTTAGTTGTAATTCAGAAAAATTAACTTTTAATTTTCTTTAGTCTGCTGAATGAAACATAATGTCCTCTGCGACTGGTTACTGTAAAGAAACAAAAAATACAATTTACTTTCTGCCTATCCTAATGAAATGTGCTGTGCATGCTTATGAATTATAAATACACACCAAAACCATGCAGTTCCGCAGGGTTCTGGTGGTAGTATATTCCATTTAGGCATACTTAACCTCTGGGCTTAGTCTGTTGTTAGTGTCACAAAAATGCAAAATAGGAACATTTTGGAGGCTGGACTGTATCTTTCCTCAAATGAAAAGCTGTGGGGGAATCTACTGATGTGTCCAATAGAAGGAACTGCTGTCAGTCTCAAGGCTCAGAGGTTTTTCTAATGGGCCCAACTAGGTAGGTGCCTCCCCATCTTTGAGGAAGGGAACATCTGGTTTCAGAACTGTGTTTACTTCTTGTATGTTTTGAATATTGGACAGAAGACAAAAATGAGAAGGTTAAGTATGAAAAAAACAGTTTTAGTGACTACAAGAACATGCAGTGTGGTATCTATTGGACACTGCACAAGCATCCTTTAGATATTCTCTCTTTCTGCACAGGGTGAATATATATGATGTGATGGCTTTAGGAATCTTTGTTTATTAGTTTGTTCCTATGTCTTTCTAATGGGTACAAAAATTCCTTCAACAGAAAATAATGATGTCAAATTTCAGGAACTATGGTCAAGGAATTGCACATTGTGACCTATGCAATGAACCAGGAAAAGGCCAGTCTTCAATTACTTTCTGTGGGGAAACACCAACACAAAAATTGTACTGTGTAGCTTGAACAGCTCCAAATATCTTGGCAAGATACGTCCAAGCAGCTGTACAAATATTTTTGCCATATCACAACTGGTACTCCATACTGAAATGTAGCCACAATAGTCACTCATGTGTCCATCAGGATGAGTCAGCTTGTGTCAAAACCACATACATCCTTCTGTCTCATCCCACAAGTGCTCCAATTTTCTGTACTCATTCTCTTCCTACTCTCTTTTGTTCCACAATTTTTACAGTGAATTTTTTTTTGTAGGCTAAAACACCAACTCAGTGGGAGGAGAGTACAAAGCCAGTGTCTCCAAGTCCAGCTTGCAGGGGAGGATTTGGCAAATAAAGAGACTTTTGTGGACAGAAAACCATGTGAATCTGACCACTGAGCAGTTGTACACTTTGCATAAAAGTAAGATATGTAGGGAATTTCATGTCAATAAGGATGAGGTACAAATAAAAACAGCTGTATATAAACTATGATATGTATGCAATATTTATTAAATTTGTGTACATTTGCAACACACATCAGTGTTTTATTAACCGTTTTGGGATATCTCAGCCAGTAAAGTGACCGGCTATGGACCATGCAGTATTTTCATAATGCTTATTGATGAGCATGACTTCTGTACACACACACACACACAAATCTTCACAAGTCCTACTTTTTGCCTGGTACTGTTATTTTCCATCTTGTCCACAGCCTGTCAAATTTCTGACTTTATAAAATGGGAAACAGGAACTTGTGCTGAAATCTGTTTTCAGAACATCTGAAAAAAGCAGTGATATGTAAATCATTTTTGTATAAATCACCAATGTAGGACTGAATGGGAGGATAATAATACAATGTATAAACACAAATTTCACTACCAACTTGCTGCGCAATGTTTGTACTTATTATACAATGCTCCCACACGTTTTGGCTGTACATCTTGGCCATCTTTAGGGGCCATGAGTTCGATCAACACACACAGCAAATATGGCAACTTGTCAAGCATGACTACCATTTGCACTGTATACATCGATAAAACTTGTAGCTCCCTGAAGACAGCCAAGATGTATGGCTGAAATATGCAGGAGCACTGTATAATTAATATAAACATTGTGCAACTAGCTGGTAGTGAAATTTGTGTGTATTAGACCACTGCATGGAAGATACAATACGACATCAAATATTACAATGGACTTTTAACAAATAAGGTTGGAAAGCATGAACTGGATTAATTTGGCTCAGAGTAGAGGATGTGGTGTGCTCTTGTGAACATGGTACTGAACCTGTAGGTTGCACACAATGCAAGGAATATTTTGACTGGCTGAAGAACTGCAGTAGCAGCTTCTCAAGGATGGCTCTGCTGCATGGAGTTGGTTCACTATTGGAGGATAAAGACATGTATACTTGTAATAAACCTGATGAACAACACCTACGAATGCAGTAAGAACACCAACACACAGTCACCCACAAGGGCAGTACGTCAGAGAAGCCGTCCAAGTCTGCACAGTGAACATAATACTTAGAACAACATAGCTATAGAACGATACACTATACAGTGGTTAATATTCAGTGCAAACGAATGGACATCTACGCTGCAGACTACATCTGGTTGTAAGGACTCCATAAACAATGGAACAAAACTCAACACTCACACCAGGAAACAAACCTTAATGGGAAGCTTACAACATAACAATAGGAACAAACAGCGTTCCTTACCAGACAATACTGTCCACAATTCTACATGACAATTTCATCGCACAGGGTAATATGATAACACGCCCATTCCTACGGAGCAGAAACAAAGATGTACTCCAACGTCACCAGTAAATAAACAGAATCCCATAGCTCCAAAAACAACCAGATGGTAACGGGACTTATATTTGTTAACTAGTGAACGCCAATATACCGTTTTAAGAATCTTACATATTTTAACCTTTTATTACACAATTTCTATAACATATTTTTTGAGACAAGTGATCCAATTTTATGTATCCCACTGATGTAAACACAATTTGCATGTCACACCTGTGAGACAAATGATTTAATTTTTATGTATTCCATGAATGTAAACATGATGGGGAGCCCAATGTATGCATAGCATCTTGTGACTTAATTGACAAAATAGGCCTGGAGATGACTGAACAATAGTCGAAACATGTAGCCTATGTAATTACCTTGTGTAATAAAGTAGTTGTGCTGATGTACATTATTTAATATTATATCACCAATGAAATTAAGGTTTGCAGCAAAGTTAATGTTCAAGTTGCTGATGAAGACAATAAGATGCAACATTATGTGCCAGACGAAATGTCTGTTTACTCCCCCTATGTCAAAGAATGTAGTATGCTGGGTCTATCAAATTTGGTTAAGACGGGACATTTATAAAACCAAAAATGTGTACAGGTTGGAACAGTGCAGCAATGATGGACCTAATGCATTGCCATGTTGAGAATCTGCTGTTGCTAGGTGTGTGTATTCTTACCCCTAAGGCCACTCAAATGAGGCTGACTTCTTTAACAAACTGACTGTAATACAGTCCCTCTGAAGCTAATGGTTGCTGAGCCAGTCAACACATTTCCTGCATTTTACAGAACCTGAAAGTTCATTACCCTGTTCATAAGAACCAATCCAGTACACATCATATCACTATTTCTTTAAGGCCAAATTTAATATGACTGTCCCATCTACACCAAGATCCTAAACATTCTTTTCTCTTTAAGGCTGTGTGATAAAAACAAGAGGTTAGATGAATATAAAATACTGACTCACATTAATTCCTTAAGTACACATACAGACCCTGAAAGCAGTCACAAAAATACAGCCACTGTTTACACTTTCATATTTCTGTTGTCATTACTACGGCTCAAAAAATACAGTTGTCATGTAAGTAATGACCATAATGACCAACATTATTTACTGGTATCTGCTGATTAACTTACAATTTATTTATGCATGATTCTATGAACTTCTAAGAAACTTAGTTTTTCTAGCAGTTAATGAATCGTGAAAGACTCTGAATACAGATGGATCACAACATACCCAAAGGACATGCAATGTTCCACAGATGTAAAAAGACTAGTTTTCTTTTTTTTTAATTTGTTACAAAATGGCAGTTCAAATCTTTACCAAGTCTTTAGTCATACAAATGTTGCAGTTTGTATTCTTGAGCTGACAGCAGATGTAAGGCATCAAGACATATGTACATATCACATGCACAAAAAGTGCTCACACGAAACACATACTAATGGCATTATTCAAAACTTCAATTCTGCAAAAAAAATTATGAAGAGAATGTTCTCAGAATATACTCAGAGCTCAAAACCTCCATACTGTTCACTCATATTCTCCCCATGTGTCACTCCTGTAAACACAACAACTCTTCAAGAAAAACTGTACCTTCATTTCCCCATAACATAATGATAAATAGATACTAACCATCACAAGTGTATGCTTTTATCCTTATGTCCATCCAACACTCTATTTACAGTATCTGTCTATGTGGATGAATTTTCACTCATAAATAATAAATCCTACAATTATGCAGCAAACTGCATGTTTATAAATAGAACAGTTAAAAAATTTGCTACAGCACAAGCTGTAGTGTACAGTATAACTGTTCTAACACCATAATTATTCTAAACAATCAACCTTAATTTTCATTTCTGTACCCTAGAAGCAAGAAACTGTAACTTCAGTGAAAATGTTCTCCTAGTCATTATAAGAGATTTACATTGGCACAAAGTATACTATCATTAACTCTGATTGTTTAAGATGCAAGTCACTCACATGGAATAGTAGCTCTATTATAAGGGCAACTTTCAGTGATCATGAAGTGTGACCTTTTACATCTGAGGTACAGACTGTTTTTGAATAAACAAAGTTACAGTTCATAGTACTGGAGACTTTCATATGGACAATATTACATTAATCACTCTTGGAATATCTCTTCCAATGACTTTCATGCCAGTGTGCTTGCTACCTCTTCCACTACACACCAAATATTTGGTTTCAGTGATTACACAGGTCACAATTTATGCCATATGGCACCTCAGTACAAGGTGGTGTAGTTATAAATAATATTTTTTTAGATATTTCTATATGGCCTGAAAATTGTTTGAAGCAGTGTTCAAACCCATTACAGTAAAATCTCATTAATCTGATGTCAGGTTATTTCAAATGCTGTTTACATTAGAGTTCCTAAAGGCAGTGCTTTAATATAATTGGAAAAATATCTGCAGATCATTTCCACATCAACTACTTCATTTTATGATCAAGTTCCCAACAGTAAGGTTATAGCACCATGTAAAACAGTGAAAATATTGCACAATCCAAGCCTGCTCACTGTTCAGTGAAGGAGATGGCAGTATGCAGTATCATTGTAAAGGCACTTCAAATATTCCAAAATATTACACCCAGTCTCATGTATACTAAATCTTGTACGAGTTTAAGAACAGTACCATAAAGTAAGCAGTAAATGAGTGACAGGTTGGGATATTTCCTAACTATTTACATGTTAAAGTTAAGCATCCTTGGTATTTGCCATGAGGGTCTGCTGCCCATTAAAGTTCAGGCAGAATTCTGATTTTAGTTTTACTGTTATGAAACTTGTAAGTGATAAACAAGGAAGATGGAGCAAATCAGCAAAATTATCACGTGTGAGCAGGTTCTCATACTGAGCTCTGTAGCCAAACTGTGATGGATCATCCTGGTTCAGTCCCTGATTAGCAAACATCCATTTTAAATTGAACACGGATTGATGCTGTTTCTTAGATTCCAACAAATTACACTTGTTAGGCAATATATATAATCCTTATTATTTTAATCACATTTTCTCTGACTTGGTTTGGCTCTGCTTGAGCAGGGAGCACAAGTCAAAGATTATACACCCGATATATGAGTTTAAACACCAACATGGCAGACGGTACTGTTGTAATGGTAGTTGTCAGTGTTTCACTACTATTTATCAACCTAAGCACAGTGATTTTTGTGAAAGCTGTAAAGAATTGAAATGTGAACTTCAGAAAACTTGTGATGAACTCAAATCCGCTCAGCAAATCACTGACATACTAGTAAGAGAAATTAATTTTGCTAAAGCGTCCACAAGAGCTAGTTCAAACAGGTATCAATGTAAATATGATGATGCAGATTTTAGCAGTGTTGAACATAACACAGCTGGTATTAATAACTGGATTCCAGTAAACAATAGTCATTCTGACAACAATAGGCATAAAAACACACAGCAATCAAACAATCTAATTACACTATCTAATAGTTTTGCGGTTCTTGGTAATATCTGTGAATCATGTGACAAGGTAACCACCAACATCTCAAAGGTACATAAAGCCTTGCATGTGTGGAGAAATAGACCTAAAAGTCCAAAGAAATACTCCGTTTTGTTAGTGGCAGACAGCCATATAAGAGGTGTTGCTGAAAGGTTAGCCATCAAGCTAAGATCTTCCTTCCACACTATAGGTTATATTAAACCAAATGCAAATTTGAACAAAATTATATCATCAATGAAATCAGAGATCAGGAACTTAAGTAAAAGTGATGTGGCAGTACTATGTAGATGTTGCAAGGAATAATACAATGAAAGGGCTTTATTCTGTTTTGCAATTTGTTACAAACACTTAGCATACCAATGTGATTATCATAGATGCACCTCACAGATTTGATATGGGAGCCTATTCATGTGTTAGTAAGGAAATAAATGCTTTCAATAGGAAATTGAATAAAATAATAAGACTCTATGATCATACTAGGCAATTACATTTAAATATGCAAAGATAGCATTTCACTAAACATGGAATGCATATGAATGGAAATAGTAAGGATAGGCTCTCAGGGCTTCTAACATCAAGAATTATGCAACTATTTACTGCTCATCACCATGGAACTCCCATTACCCTTCCCTGGAAGGCCGAAACCATAGAGGAAGAGGAAAAACAGACGAGGTCAGTAGTAGAATAGTTTAAATTCACCAGTTCGGACTTACAAATAACTGATTAACATGGGAAACATGCAAATAGTGTGAAAAATATTTTTGTGGTTACACCGTGCATGTTGTTGAGTCACTCAATTATTATACCAACTACTGCACATATATAAAATTTATAAAATTTACACGTTAAAACATCAAAATGCTCCGACATATTTTGGTCCTAGGACCGAAACTTGTTGAAGCGTTTTCATGTTTCAATGTTTCAATGTGTAAATTTAATAAATTTTATATATGTGCAGTAGTTGGTTATAATAATTGAGTGTGAAACATGATGGTGTGAAAGTGCAGAACATTTATTTTGACTCTGTGAATAATGCAGAGCATAGTACCTCAGGTAAAATGAGAAATAAGCGTGATAAACCGTGTAAGGATAGTGATAATTCCACTAAACCACTGCAGATAACTCAAGATCATAAGCAAACTAGTAAACAAAAAAGAACTACAAAAATTCCCACAGCAAGATCTGATTATTTTTTATGGACTTAATAGACCATACAGAACAGTCAATGTGTACACCTAAGAATCACTTGTGCTAGTATATCAGAATATTAGAGGGATTATCAGTAATATTGAAGAACTACAAGAATTTTTTAGTAATGATAAAATTTATCCTCCTATACTACGTTTCTCTGAGCATCATATGTCATGGGATAATGTACACTTTGTTGGTATAGAGAACTATGTATTAGGGTCTAGTTTCTCATGAAGTACTTTCCAGAAGAGTGGCATTTGTGTATATATATATCTTTTAATTACCTTGATTTTTCTAAATATTGCAAAGAAAAAAACTTTGGAAATATTTGCAGTACAAACTGTAACTACAGATTAACGAATGATTGTAATATGTGTGTAAAGATGATTTTAACCACTTTTTAAGACTGCTAGATATGGCCCTTCTGCTTCTGAACAAACCATCCACGGAGGTACTCATCTGTTACCAGCATACCATTTCCCAAATCATGGGGAAGTTGGTACATCTACGTTCCAGCATTAACTGTTCCGTGTACCGTGCTGTGGCACGGTATTTATTGGTATCAAAGTAAACTACATCATTGCATCTAGGCATACACTTGAAGTTCTTGGTCATCTCTGCTAGGTAACCCCGAGCTAGAACCCAAAATCCCTCAACAGAGAAACTGCAGAATGTACAGCCACTCACAAATGACTGTTACATGAACAGGGCCAGTTACAGCTCAATGTTGGATGGAGTGATGACTCAGACTGCTTGAGATAACAGTAGAAAAATTCACCAGACATGTTCATGAAAATCTAGAGGAAGCTAAGAGGCAAAGCTACATGTATTTCATTTTGTAGAAAACAAGAACAAATTTTCTCTTTCATTATTACTAAGTTATAAAGTAGTGCATGCAGTGACAAGCACAATACTTCACTGGGTTCCACATGTGTAAAGAATGGGAACAGCACACAATGAACACGTCTGATTTTACACAGCCAGAGATTGTTTTGGGCAATTTCTAGTGTCTAACACTTAATTCCCAAAAATGTTATGCAAAAAGTATAGTGGAATAAACAGAACTTTCACACCCTGTCAAGCATTCTGCCATTTTTTTTTTTGAATGATGTATCACCATTAATACAGGTCATAGAAATATTCATCACTCTCATTGTACTCTCAGAATTGTCTTGTGGATGAAAGCGCTGTTTTACTGTGAATGATGGTGAACAACTTTTGATGCTGCAAGCTATAATTCTGATCCACATTATGATGATGCAGCCACACTGCATCTTGCTGATAGGTGCTGCACTTAAGACCACTAGATCTATCTAAATTTTGCACACAAAACTGCCAACACAGTAGGCAATCTGTAGTATGACAACTCTTGATGTGAGATATGTTACATTTTTTAGAGGATGTTGTGTTAGAAGCCCTGCCTTCAGCTCTGAAATAATGACACATTAACTACAAATGTGTTCACTGCATTAGTAATTTAGATATCTGATCTGGTGTCACAAAAAGGCAAATTATCAGGATAATTTAGGGGATATTTCTACAGTGCATAAATTCATACAAATATAATGTGGTCCACAGAACTTTTGATTCACGAGGTTTTACTGTAATAGGCCATATCTTATATAAATGCATCATGAAAACACCCATTTTGTTGCTTTCCATTTTGTTGACTTATTTTTTTGTAAAGTGGAGCAGTCTTGTCAACTTTGTAGTAACACATGGAATTTGTTTCTGTTGGTGCATTTTTGGATTGCCAGGTGTGTTGGATTCGAAGTCTAGAGCCACGCGTTGAATTACAAATGTTAGGAGTGTAAGGATATCAACTGAAGTGCCCTTGTCTTGCAGTTCCAAACACAAAGCCTGCACAAACCAGGAACCATTGGTAGTATTGCGCCAGGAGTAAAAACCTGGAAACAAAACTGCAGTTAAAACAAAACTGTTAATATGGTATGACAATCTTCAGTGGGATTGCCACATGAAACGTGGGAATTGGATCATCCTGAGAAGTGAAAAGTTGGCCAAGTGCTGAAGAACAGGTTGTGGATGTAAACTTAACAGTTTGCCCTCTGGTACACCAAGAGTGACGTGAAGAAAGGATAAGGAAGGAGAGAGAAGAAAGAACAGATAGACAACAGAATGAGACAGAGGGGCATATGCAGTTCATGCATCATGAAAAGAATTTCTTCTTAACTCTTATGTTATTATGTATTATCTGTATGATGTATGTAACATGAACAAATACAGGGCGTTGGTCAAGTCTGTCCATCCACATTTAGACAGGAGAAGTGCCATACGGACTTTGATGAAATCTGGTATGTATGATATCCCACTACAAGCCACTTCAGATCCATAAATTCCAAATTCTTACAATCAATAATAACAATTTCATGGACGCACAAACCTGTAAGGTAGGACAAACACTGGATTCAGTACTGAAAACTGGTTAACTGTGGTAACCAGAAAGTAACCACAGTAGTAACAGGTATCATTGTAATCATAGTAACTGTAGTAATGAATTTTTAAACTTAGGAAACATAGGTCTATTCAGGATGCCACAGTGTAAGCAACTAGAATTACTGGTGCCTGGGGGGGGGAGTAACCACAATGGCCACCCTTTACACCACATATGAACTTTAAAAAAATCACAACTACTCGTTTGAATTTTCTTTTATTCAGTTTGCCACCTAGGGTGGCCACACCACTTCCCCCCCACCGTGCCCCTGATCCAGTATGGTGTGCACACTTTCCAGGCTTCTCTGCTATAGGGTTCTTGAACCACAGACTAATCATCGTTGAATTAAGAGGGAAGGTTAACAAGCATACTGAGTAGGTAAAAGTTTTAGCCACTGCCTATCTGAAAATATGCATGCAGTGACTGAGGGAAGTAACCTGCAAACCACTTGAGACTTGAACAGTTTACCCATATGATGAAAGGTCAGATGAAGAAATAACAGTGATCTATACACACACACAAACAGAATGAATATATATATATATATATATATATATAGAGAGAGAGAGAGAGAGAGAGAGAGAGAGCGAGAGAGAGAGACAGAGAGCACACAGAACAATTTTACATATGAAAGAATCACCCAGGTTGAGACAGGCTGTGCAGGTGTGTGATAGGCTTAGAAATGCTGTGAAGATTATGGAAGAAGTGAACCACCATATCTTGATGTTTTACATTCATCAAACAACACTATAGTGAAATGGTGGCCAAACAGGTGGATGTCCATGGATGAAGATACCAGTTTCACTATAAAAATGTAGAACTACAGAGGAAAGAAATTTACATGGACAGAGAATTATGACACAAAAATAACTTGCCAATACCTGGTATTGTGGAATAAGCTATAAGAAAATCAGCATGTATGGGAATCGTGTATGCCACATCACCATCAACTTCAGTTCTGGGCTGCAGTCTGACACCTCCATCTAGTTTATCTCCTTGGCAAGCCTGTGAACCAAACAAGTCCAGGAGAAATAAAACTAAACAATATTATGGTATGACACTTTTTAAATAAGACATTTAACCCTTAACCTACTAACATGGAAAATATGGTGAGCTCCGAATAACGCTAGCAAAGGGCAGATGGGATTTAACTCAGCGTTTAAAGGGTTAAGACAACTGTGCTAAAATACAAGATGTCTATGAGAGGCACGCAAATTTATGTATGGTTCACACATTTATGCTAGCACTAAATTTTTGGTATAACAGTTCCATATGATGTGAGTTTAAATAAGGACAATTACACATGATATACTGAAACTGAAGCAGGAAGTCCATGGACTAATACCTGAATACCTGTCTCACTTCCTTCCAGCTGTTTTGCTTCCCCCTTCAATCAAGACGAATGTTGTTAGTGAAGATGTCTGTCAGTAACAAGCAGTCTGGGCTCACTGACATAGGCCAGTGAGTGTTGGAGAGGAACACAAAGTAGGCAGAGAGGAGGAAGCAGTAACACAGCATCCTTCCCATCCATGGCACTTCATCTGCATCCTCACTACAGAACACAACTGTTTGTAAGCCACAACCATGGGCTATGGCTTTCAGCTGTACTACAGACTTTACAAAACTGGTTGGAAGATGGCACAGTGTACCATGAAGTAGGCTCTTTCTTAAATTGTAACATGAAATTATGCTGCAGGATAATAAACATGCCCAACCCACCTTCTGCTTGCTCACACTCAGTCAATTAACATTTAAATGACTGGTAAGTATTTAAATTTTAGTGCAATGTACATGCCAGGGACAGAATTTTTGTATAACAGGTTTTATTTGCATTTCTTTGATTTATGCAAAACTTAAGTGTTCTGATTGCACCACATTTTGTAACACTCGCTACCCTCTCCTATGGCTGACACACCATCACGAGGTGACATCACAGGAGGTTCAGATGCTTCCAGAACATTGCTTTGTTCAAGCTGGGGGATACTGCGTGTTGTGACACAGTCAGTGAGTAGTTGTCCATGGGGGAGCCAAGCAGGCAGCATGTGTCGTTACATTTGTAATAATTATAAAAAAGGGTTATAAATTAGGACTGCATAGGGCAGTGAATACATCTCAATCCTCACAGGGAGTGATTTGAATGTACTGTATTATCAACAAACAAAGTGTTACCAATTTTAGGTCAACAGTGTTAGGTACGAACTATCATGTGCAAGTGTTGCGCAGTATGACACCACATCATACAACTTGTTGAACTCTGTGAATAATTTGGTATTATAAGACAAACTACTTATTGCACAAGGCAATTCAGCAATTGTTTAAGAGTCAACACAACTGGACAAGAGTGTCAGTACACTGTACGTGGTCTGTTCAAAAAGTATCGGACCTTAATTTTTCCCGCATAAACAAATCAAGCACGGGAAGTGTCCATCATTGTAGATGTGGAGGGGACATTTATGCGCGTGCGTGAATTTTTTCCCGCCTATAGAAAGCGTCAGTAGCCGGCAGTCGGTCAATGACTGTGTTAAGTGTTGTGAACGCTCGTCGGATTGTCAGTTATTGCAAAATGACGGAACGACTCGAACAGCGGTATTGCATCAAACTATTCAAAAGATTCAACAGGCCTTCGGGGACGATGCCATGAGTATCACACGAATAAAAGTGGTACAACCGCTTCAAAGATGGCAGCACATCAGTGGACAGCGAACCACATCATGGTAGGCCCTCAACTAGCCGAAATGACAATGTCATCAACCAAGTGCGGACTTTGGTCATGCAGGACCGTCGTATCACTGTCCGAGAACTGGCAGGCGAGGTAGGGGTAAGCATTGGATCAGTA
>Ga0123352_10010938_pt1 | contig 14276 bp, 10 predicted proteins | sample TergutLab28metaG_FD_89700 | JGI IMG/M metagenome (GOLD analysis project Ga0123352, IMG submission 89700) | Labiotermes labralis P1 segment gut microbial communities from Petit-Saut dam, French Guiana - Lab288 P1 | ecosystem: Host-associated > Arthropoda: Insects > Digestive system > Gut ... | reverse complement strand
TAACCGTCCAAAATCGGATACATGTTTATATGAACTTCTTTGATCACAAAGACCTAGGAAATCACCTCCTGCAGTTATGCCCTAAAGTCGTGAAACACCCTGTATATATATATATATATATACGCGCGCGCGCGCGCGCACACACACACACACACACACACACACATATATATATATACACACACACACGTATGTGTTATTTATTTTCGTGTTTGCCTTTCTCCGTAGAGATGAACTGTAAATAAATAAATAAAAGAGAGATGTTAGAGATTATACTGTTGAAACGGGTTATTGCAGTATGCGGTGTGTGTGTGTGTGTTTACGGTACTTGGACAGTTTCTGGGTCCCCTGTAGCTACACCGGCCCCCGGTACTCTGTCACTGTTTGGCAAGCTCTGAGCGAGCTGGGTGGTTCGCAAATAGTAAGTTTCAGTTGTGTGTAATTGACGTTGTTACTATTGTACCTGTAGCCATTCACCGTTTAACTGACTGCTACTGTGCCCATTTCTCTTGTAACCAATAATTTCGGCTCGTCATATGTCATGCACGTATCTTATGATATTCAACTTGAGGTCTGACCGCAAATTACAGCAAAACTAGGGGTGTAACACGCGCATAATTTTCCGTTCGTTTCCTGATGATGGCTGTTCTGTGGGTGAGGCGAAACATGTTGCTTAATAAATTTCAGCATATTACACGAAAATTTTTATGAATGAGGATGCTGTCCTCAGCTTTGTGTGTTTGTGCCACAGAGGGACGGCACACGTGATTAAATTGGATTATTTTGTTGGTTTGTAGAAATGTGGTACAGAAGTGTCTTGTGTTCGTTGCTGTGAAGTAGAAATAAGAAAGACGTTAATTCGGCCCTCATGCGAAGGAGTGCCTGTAGGGAAGGGTGCAGTTGGCAGTTCCAACCCAAGGAAATCTGCAGTGAGCATGGGCGGAAGAGCCGGGCATTCTTTACATGAAATTGGTGGAGGATGCATAACGCCATAAGTGGGCGTCGCGGCTGCGCTGTGACCAGGCGCAGTGGAACTGAGGGCAGATATTCTTGTGACTTGTTCTGATACCCAGCGTAAAACACAAGAGAACGAAAAATATTAGGCGTTAAATGTAATAATGTTTTCTGTAGCTGCCGTGCTTTGAACGCTTGATAGGACATCCAGGCACTGAAATGTATATGTTATTATGCGATCTGTTTGTCTGTCGGTCGGTCGGTCTGCCCGGCCGTTCTGCAGAACTCGGTTGTTCATTTCGTTCAAACATATCTGTTGCTTTGTGTGAGATGTAACAACAGGTGAATGTTTGTGACTGTCGTGGATAATGGATACCGTGCTGATAATAGTAACACCTGTTGACGTGACATGCCATCGATTTACTGTCTTTGTGTTGCAGCAGCTCTGCAGGTGTAGAAGGTTGTCGGTAATGTTGATCAGGACACGCGATCTGTCTTCTGTTCTGCCACTTCAGGACTTCATTAGAATGGTACAGATACGCTTTTAGTTTTGTAACTTCACCCTTAACTGGCCATGAAGGCAGAGAGGGGGCGTAGAGGTTATAGGTCTGCTCTTTCTTTAACCTCGGTGCTAGATGAGGGTGGGTGGTCAACGCCACGCCCCGGCTGCTTAACCCCCGGGAAAAATACGAGGTATCCATTGTACAGGAGGCTGGGTGGGCCCCAGGAACATTCTGGACAGGTGCGGAAAGTCTCGCCCCCCAACCGGGATTCGATCCCCAACTGTCGAGTCCGTAGCGAGTCCCTATACCATCTGAGCTATACCGGCCCACGCTGTTTTGTGTCAAGAGTCGAATGAAGCATTTGTAACAGTTACGTCAGACAAGGAGTTGCGTTACCGTACCGTCTTTGCTGCCCAGCTTCATATTAATACGTCGATGGGGAAATACAGAAAGTCGTGAGGGGGTGGGAGTGGGTGCTGCAGTTGAATGGAGCATGTGTTCTGCACTGGAATTAATTTATCGGATGAGAACGCAAATAGTGGCAAGAAGTGTTTGTGTTAGGCGCTAGTAATGGGGCTAGTCTTAAGTCACGAGAAAGCTGAATACGCATATTTCACCACAATGTAGGGCAGACACATAAAGGTAGTTGATAATTCCCTCGAAAATATTGTGGAACGAAATTGCCAAGTCAGAGGCTACAAATAAAAAAATCAGCATCCATTGTCTGGATTCATAGTCGTGCTGGTTGTGAACACGGTGATGAACGTTTCAAATCTTCCATGGGTGTGGTTTTTCTTGAACCGCTGAGCTGCTATCAGCTTCTCTGCTGCGTGACTAGTTTAATCTGTTAACGAAGACGTAAGGTGGCCTTGTCAGTGTGCTTGAGTACCACCAAAGAGGCCCGTTCTGGTGGAGGTGTGTTCATTTTGACGTCTCGGCCGCTTCGTCGACGAGGTGTCCATTGGACGTTAGGCTGGATGTGCAGCAGAGCGTTAGGGTGCGGATCATGTGCTTCAATTTGAATACCGTTTGTGTGTGTGTGTGTCTGGTAACGTCGTGCGACGGCTAGTTACATAGCTGTTTCGGCTTCGAAAGAAGAAGCAATGCTCCTCCAGTGTATCAGCAATAGCTGTAGCGGGCGTCGTTTGTTCTGTTGTGTCTGTCAGGTCACATTAGTCAGCGCATCGTGCAGGTGTCTTAAATCGCGTTTGGTTTTGCGCAAAAATGGAATTTTTTTGATACTTCTGCACAGTTCAGGGGTGGAAAAATTTATAATAAGATCAGTTGTAGTGGCCACAATGTGGTTATTCTCATGACGGAGTGTAGACTCGGTACAAACTGACAGTTGTATCAGAAAATCCAGCGTGCTTTCTGTCCCCAGACCGGCTGTTATTGTGAATTCTCCTTGACCTCGTTGAGTTTTAACTAACATTTCCTCATCAGGTTTGTGTATGCAGTTGTCGACTTACCACATTCGGACAGCGTAATCCATCAACTGTTAACCGTGATGTGATGGTTCTTAAAATACTTCGTAAATCTGGACGTTATTTGGTTTGCAAAGCCCAGTTCCTGACTTTGCCCAGGCACCGTGTTTTCAAAAACGTCCACGTGCGTTCCCTTCAAGCTGCATTTTAATTAGCACTAATTTCGACTTTGTAATATGTCACACGCATGCATATTATGTTTCGTGTAAGAGTCTTTTGCTTTGGGGGGTGGGGGTACGCCTTCGCAAACTGGGTCACCTGTCTGTGTGGTATGCAGACGGACCGAGGGTATCGATTGGCGCGGCTGTGCGTCCCGTTGGACACAGGGTCGCTTCCAGTCTTTCATTAATACTTTTTGTTGGCTCCCGTGAGTTGAGCGTTGCATTATCATGTGCTCGTTGCACAGAGTGCTGAGAAGTTCATGGCTAAAATTACTGAATGAATTTCGACGAAGTTTCCTACTGTCGGCCACTAGAAATTGTCGGGTGAAATTCATTTGGTGCTAACTGTCCGTTGTTGATACGTAGTTTCGGTCCGGCGTAGCCCGTATTTTTGTTTCGTGTCAGTGCTGTATGAGCCTTCCTTTTGTTTCTGTCGTCACCCCGTGGCTCTGGGTGTGTATGCGGCTCGTATTGAAGTCTGTTAATTTGTTTTGATGGAATTCATCGCGTTGTGTTACAGTTGACTAACAATTAATTATAAATGTCTCTCAGACACAACAATTTTATTGTATTTAATTGTATTTAACCTCAGTATCCAGCAGCTCTGATACACGCAGAAAATGTTAAGGAGCTGTTTCGTACAGTTGTGTGCTCCCTGATGGTGGGACGGTAAGGGCCGAAACGTGTAGCAGCTGATATCTTGTAGTGTTACTGTGACTGGAATACAGTAATCTGCATTCGTCGATGCGAATTATAACAATGCTCTCTCTCTCTCTCTCTCTCTATATATATATATATATATATGTGTGTGTGTGTGTGTGTGTGTGTCGTAGCATTTTCAGTGAGATGCAAATTTAACGGAATGCCAGGAAACGTAAGACCCCTAACGTGTTGATGCCTGTGGCTGTTCGGCTTTGTTCTGTCCCCGTGTTTCAGGGTGCTACAGTGCGGCACTTCGTTGGATTGCACCTTTCCACTTGTCTACTGTGGGACCACTGTGGGTAAACCGGCGGAGCGACACAGTGATTGATAGATAATTCAGGCGCGTGCGGATGACGCCACATATGGTGACAGCAGTCGGTGTTTATCCTCGCGAGAAGGAATTATCCTGTTTTGGCCATACGCAGGCCTAACCTGCGAGCTGTGCCGCGGGTGTTTCTCCACATGTTGTGTTGGTCTTAACAGCATTGCGGCTGACATTGCAGTCACCGTCTTCAGGACGAAATAATCAGATGAAGCAAACCAAGCGGCTTGTTTTTGTCTACGATGCTTACACGTAGTACCTTGAGAACGTTGCCGGAATTCGCTGATATAATTTACGTGTTTTGACTGCCAGGCATTGTCCATCATGATTCCATCCCTGAAGGTAAAACTATATATAAAGAAATGCACCTTGCCATCCTGACCGCATCCCTAAGGTGACTGCCTTAGGGATGCGGTCATAAGGAAACGCCCCGAAAAGTGGAAACCTGCAATTGGCTTCGCTTCCATGGCAATGCTCCAGCGCACCGGTCGGTTTTGGTCAAGTTAGCATACAACAATGCGACAACACTAGCATCCCCATACTCTCCTGACCCGGCTGCTGCTGAATTGCACCTGTTTCCTCGACTGAAATAAACATTGAACGGACGGCCCTATTGTGATGCTACTGGCGTCATTAAGAATGCGACGGAAGAGCTGAAAAGGCTTTCACAAAATGGCTTCCAGGAATGATTCCAACACCCTTACAGTCGCTGGCAGAAGTGTATTGTTGCACAAGGGGACTTATTTTGAAGGAAATGTTGCCGAAATGGTTGTACTGATTTGTATTTCCCAGAAATAAAGTGATTTCCGGAACATTTTGAATTTACCACGTAGTTTGGATTGGAAAACAGTCGTACGAACCGTGGCTCGCGATGTGCCGACAGCGACGTGTTTGGTTGTCTTAACAGAATGCCTTACTTGCTGAAATAAAAGTGTATTTCTGCTGGTCGAAGGCGGTTCCCATCTTGGATTTGAACACATTAGCGTTTGGATTGCATTAGCGATCGGCAGGAAATCGCTCTTGTTGAAGCTTTCCGTGACTGCAGAGACGGGCCGTGGCCTGCTTCTTTTTACCTTACCTTGCAGCTGAGAAACCCCTAGGCTGACCTCACTCAGAATTAGTAAATGTGCTGACCGGCGAACCGACGTCTTGTAGCTGTGTCTACTACGTGATATGATGGTAATGTTGTGATGGCTTACAGCCTCTTTGAAATCGTACGTTCGAAGTACGCCAGTCCGAAGTTTGGCACTGATTCTGTGAGACCTGCATCCCAGTTTCTTCTTGTGACATGTCTGTTTTTGTGGGCATAGGACACGAGGCAAGGCAAAGGTGTCGCTGTGCCGAAGCAAGGCGCGTGTAGTGGTAAACCTGCACCTTGGATTGATTTCAGTACTTAGTGGCGCACTGTGGCTGCTTTATCGCGGGACAAGACACTTCGATCTTAATTGGCCTCAATGTGTTGACGAACAGAGCGGTAGGTTACGATCGCCTAGCGCGTTTACCGTTTACTGGGCTTCCGCATCTGGCACTGGAATGTGAGAAACTTAGCTAACATCATAGTTCAGACTGCATACGTACATAGGCTACGTACATACATACATACATACATACAGAGTACGTATCCGTGCATCTTCAGGTGAGAGTTTATTTACGCCTGTATTGGAATTGTGACAAGTTGTAGCCTTACCCAACGCATGCTGTGGTTTACTTACGCTACCTGCCTGCCAATATCTGGTATGATTCTGCATGTGATATGTATGTACGAGAGTTGACGTGTGAAAAAAACAAGTTTGTAGGACGAACAGTTTGGCTTATTTGATATAGTGACTTGTGGAGATGAGTGAACAGCTGATCATATAGGCAGTAGAGGAAAAGGGAAGTGGCTGAATGAGCGTCGTCATTTGTGGCCTTCAGCAGAGCTGAGGCGAATGAAGAGGCTGTAGATGTAACGCGATGGGCTAAATGAGAAATGAACACAAAACTGTGGTCGGAGAGCTTGGAAGGAAGTGGCCGTTTGGGAGATTTGCGCGTAGACGTTGAGTCACGAATTGCACACAGTTGGGTCTTGACGTGCCTGTTGTATTTGTCAGCGCTGACTGATCCTGTGCACACGGCAGTGAAACGGAAGGAATGACCCAAAGGGGTATACGGATGAATAAACTGCGCGTGGGGCTTTGGGAAGTGGCGTGGCGACGCTGTTCTGTGCTGTACTGCGCTTGGACCAGACGTCTGATTTGTCGCTTTGGATGTTTCTAACGGCTTTTTCTCAGTCACTGGTAGATGACGTCATGATTTTGTGAACGGAGAGGCGTTAAGGTCTCTGAGCACCGTCAGTGTCCGTTGTCAATGCGAATTAGTTTTTGGCGCCGAGAAGAAGTAATCTCAGCTTTAACGATTGGCACAAGACTACAAATATGCGTCGCTAAACGACGGGGATACGTTCTGAGAAATGCGTCATTAGGAGATTTCGTCGCTGTGCGAACGTCATAGAGTGTACTTACACAAAGATAGCACAGTATAGCCTACTACACACCTAGGCTATATGGTATAGCGTATTGCTCCTAGGCTACATACCTGTACAGCGTGTTACTGTACTGAATGCTGTAGGCAATTGTAACACAATGGTATTATAATATTGTGGGACCACCGTCGTATATGCGGTCCGTCGTTGAACGAAACGTCGTTATGCGGCGCATACCTGTAATAAGGTATATCGTTTAAAACTTCAGTGTCACTGTGTACAGAATTGCTTAGGTCTCCGTGAGAACAAAGAGACTGAATGCGAGAGGAGCATTACTAACGCACGCGCACGCAGATGCCTGAAGAATGTGAGGCATTGGTGTGTTGGAGGTAACTGTGAATTTTGTTCAGCAGCGCTTGTTAGGGGATGCACCGCAGCTGTTCTGCTTGGAGTACTGCTTGCTGTTTCCATTGAAAACAAACGGTGCATTTCGAACAAGTAGATTTCTTGTATGTGCTGTTTTCTTTTCCTTATGGCGCAACAGCCCCCAGTGGGCCAGGGCCTCCTCATTCACGACGTTTTTAGATCACACACAAGGACGCACCACAGTCGGTAAGACTCACCTGGACGAGTGATCAGCTCGTGGCAGAGATTTCTACCTGACAACACACAACACCTACGACAGACGGACAGCGATGGCCCTGGTGGAGTTTGAACACGCAATCTGAGCAGACGAGCGGCCGCAGACCTACGTTTTAAACCGCGCGTCCAGTGGCACCGGCCTTATCAGCTGTTAGGTTTAATAAAAATGAGATTGAGAATAGCGTAATTAATCTCTGATGAGGTCCCAAGGACCGGGTGGGGAGGTTCATTTCAGTAATTCGGAGAATATATAGACCTGCGCCGCTTCCGTTCGAGTCTGCGTATCGGAAGTGTACGGAGGTGCTTACGTAAACTAATACACTGCCACGCTTCATCTAGTAAACAAATTGTTTCGGTGTGTGGCCCACTTGTATTTATAGAGTCGAAAGTAGTGTAAATTACTGCCATGTAATAAATGTGCTTAATCGTACCCGATATGGCGCCTCAAGTTAGCGTACTTTCGATGGCGGAATGGATGAGGCATGCAGTTATTCTTGATGTCGGATAAAAGCGATATTTTATCGACTTTCCGGTTTGTCGTGTAGGGCGTACTGCGGCTGCGTGATTGAACTATGAAATCAACTATCATTACGGGGTAAGAACTACAACACTCCACCAGATTCTCATCCATCGAAAACCGGCAAGGATTGTATGCGTCAATCATCCGATATCTAACCCACGCTAGGGTTCGTTTAATTAATTTTCAAATACGTATGTTTGCTAAATATCAAGAACTCTACGTGTTACTAACAATTTCCACAATCTAGCGTACTCACGTACACATACATGGACGTGTCATCTTCACATTAAGTGCGTGTATATTACATTTGAAACTGAATACTTACGTGACTGAGTGTGTGTACCAGATACCTGTATGTTTGTGATATAATCATACAGTTTCATAATTTAGCCATCTATTGATTCCAACTACGTGCATGTATATATCGAGTACAACATTACTTCGTTCTTGAATGTCCACATGAATACGGGTTTTAGAACTACTCGTTACTTGTATATTAATATACCATGTAATTAACACAATTTTTATAATGAAAGTACCTTTGTAACTTATAGTAAATACGTACATAATGTTTTAGTTACACTACATCCTGTTCAACAGTGTTTTAAACTTAAAAAAATTTTTATAATTGCTTTTACGCACACCTTGTAAACAATATGGGATCCCATAAAGTATCGTGCGCACCGATTTACTTTCTACTGGAAAATTTTGGCCTGAGGATGGTCTAGAAAAGACCGAAACATGTAGCCGTACTAGGGTGCTGATGATTGTATGCTATTGTTGTGTTTCGACGGAATAAAACTATTTTATTTTGAGTTTTCCCTCATAGATAAAGGGCTGATTTTACTCCGTCGCTCAGTTTTATAGGTTAACAGAGTGAGGTTGTGCTGTGACGGATGTGTGAATTGGCAGGAGTATGGAGACACTAGACATATCCGTATTCTGCCTGTGCCTCTGCTGCTGTATCGATATTGGACACGGCATGGCGAATAGCGGGTACTTTACGGTGTAATGTAATTACGATCTTAATTAGCGAAAATACTGATATGATTACACTTTTGTGGCAGACCTCGTTATTTATAATTTAGATCCAGCAAGTCAGTTTAGCAAATCTCAGCAGCTCTTTATGTGCAGAAATGAGAGTACTCGACTTCCTTCTTGGTTGAAAGTAGATATTTCTGTACTTATTTACTTACTTACTCCATGGAGCAGAGTCCTTCTTGAGAAACTACCGGTTTTTGTAGGGCTGAGGTACTAGGCCGAAGATGAATTGTAACTTTTACATTTTAATTTGTGTGATTATCAGTGGCATACCGAGGGGAGGAGAGGTGTTCAACCCCCCCCCCCCCGAAATTCCGAAGGCCCTCCAAAATCGTGCCAAACTCAACCCGATTGTGAAAACTGTTAAAAATTGCCGAATTCAGGACGCTAACACTCCAAGATGTTCGGAAAAAAGGCAGGAAAATTCTAAAACTACCGCCGGTTCGCAATTGTTTTACATTAGCAATGACGAATAAATTGGTTGTGATCATAAATAGTCTTAAAGTACCAAAAATTAATAAACTTTTACTATATGAAATTAAATTTCTTGTACCAAATTACAGCTGCCTTCAGAACCCTTGACTAGGGGGTAGGGGGCTACCGCCCCCAGATCCCCGTTCTCTGCCCTCTGTCCTCAACTGAATTTGTTGAACCCCCCCCCCCGAACAAAATCCCTGGGTACGCCCCTGGTGATTATTATTACTATTTGTGATTTGTTCGTTGTTGGTGAGCCTCACACCCCGACGGCCTTACCCCTTCGAGCAACCTCAGTGCCGACTTCGTGTGCCGCAGAGCTAGTGTGGAAGTGACGTCGGCTGTCTGGCTTATTCTGGCACAACTACACAGCTCATACTGACACATGGATCATGCACACGCACTGTCAGGACTTGTCCGACCCGTAGACCTACTGACAGCTGTGTAGCCATGCTGACGGCTGTTCGTCCGGTCCATACTGCTGGAGCGATGCAGCCTATACTAACACAGCTGTCAGCCCGTAATATCAGAGCTGTGCGGTCTGTACTGACTGAGCTATGCCATCCAAACTTAACAGACCTCTCCGACCCGCACCGACAGAGCTGTCCGCCCCTTACAAACTGAGCTATCCAGGTCCGTGATTTAAGTATTGCTTTCTGATATTTTCGTAATGAGCTGTTTGTAACAATCTGGCTCAAGGTGTAGCATATTGTCAGTTAACGAAGACGTGTAGAGTTGGACTCTGGTGAAAGGAAATTGAAACTGCGATCTCCAGTCGGACTGGGTTGTCCGTAATCGTCCGAGTTACGTTGAATGGAAATGATCCATACGGAGCAGGATTGTCGGTTTGTGTTGTGTTGCTGCATATTCTGTTAAATGGCTGTTGTTCAGAATATTTCTCCTGTCACTGTATGCATTGTGTAGATGTACCGTTTACAGAGTGCTGGCGGGACTGTGTGTCTGGAAAGAGTGGTCAGGGTGATGGTTGGGTTGGAGATAGGCGTATGTGAGATGTGGCTGGAACAGTGAATGATACGAGGCGCCAGGGGACGACTAATCGTTATATCGGCTGTGATCTGAGGGAGAGAGGCTAGGAGACGTTTGCAAAACAGGCGGGAAAGCTGAGATTTCGTAATGATAGTTCTCTCTGAAAATCTCCCCAGAGTCAGACACGCATCTCTGCTGGCGGAGAGAGAAACAAGGCTGTTTTCCTGTGACGTTTTGAACTGGTCTCGAGATTAATGTGGTGGATGTGAAGAGAGCAACGGGCAAGAATTTCAGATGACAAGATGCAAGAGTAATTTTGAAGAAAATTGAATTGCTGTGTGCAGAAGGAGCCTGTGTCACGCAATTCTCTGACATGACATGCACAGGCCGGTGTGTGGTGTTCAGGGGTACGATTTAATCTTACAAGTCTGCAAGTAGACAGACAGTTGTCTTCTTTCTTACCTTTACCTCTGCTGATGTCCAGCAAGATTAGCTCTTTCGGTGTGTCCAGCAAGATTAGCCCTGTCGGTGTGTCAAGAAAGATTAGCTCTGTCGGTGTGTCCGGTAAGATTAGCTCTGGCGGTGTCAAGCAAGATTAGCTCTGTCGGTGTGTCCAGTAAGATTACCTCTTTCGGTGTGTCCGGTAAGATTAGCTCTGGCGTTGTGTCAAGCAAGATTAGCTCTGTCGGTGTGTCCAGTAAGATTAGCTCTGTCGGTGTGTCCAGTAAGATTAGCTGTGTCGGTGTGTCAAGCAAGATTAGCTCTGTCGGTGTGTCCAGTAAGATTACCTCTGTCGGTGTGTCCAGTAAGATTAGCTCTGTCGGTGTGTCCAGTAAGATTAGCTATGTCGGTGTGTCCACTAAATTAGTTCTGTCGTTGTGTCCAGTAAGATAAGCTCTGTCTGTGTGTCCACTAAGATTAGTTCTCTCGTTGTGTCCAGTAAGATTAGCTCTGTCTGTGTGTCCACTAAGATTAGTTCTGTCGTTGTGTCCAGTAAGATTAGCTCTGTTGGTGTGTCCACTAAGATTAGCTCTGACGGTGTGTACACTAAGATTGTTCTGTAGTTGTGTCCAATAAGATTAGCTCTGTCTGTGTGTCCACTAAGATTAGTTCTGTCGTGTCCAGTAAGATTAGCTCTGTTGGTGTGTCCACTAAGATTAGCTCTGTCGGTGTGTCCACTAAGATTAGTTCTGTCATTGTGTCCAGTAAGATTAGCTCTGTCGGTGTGTCGATTAAGGCTGGCTCGTTCGGAGTACTGTAGTATTGGCGGTGTCTGCCCCATCCCAGCAGACGCGCTGCTTGCAGCCGCCCCATACTGTCCATTAATTATAAGATTAGTAGTGTTGTCTAACCATTCCGGAGCTGTTTTCCAGTGCGCGTTGCACGTTTTACTATTGCGTTTTGAATTTGAGGGTTATTTACTGCACAAAATGGAAATGTTACAGCTCTGCCTTGCACGACATGAAGGTGTATAGGTTAACAGAGCTCGAGTCTTTCTTGACCTAGGTAACAGATCAGTGTGAGTGGCCAGCTTTCCCCATGGCCTTAGAGCCAGTCTGGACGTTTTGGTGAAGAGAAATTATCTTGCCCCTGTCCTGAATCGAACTGTGGATTGTTCAGCCCGTAGCCTGGTCACTATGCCAACTGTATCATCCTGGTTTATGAACTAGGTGTAAAAGTAGAAATCGGTTGCTGGTAAAGCTCATGTGTACTAAGATAAGTCTGTGTTGTCCCCTTCTTTGCATACGGTGTATGCTTTGTCGGAAAACGGTTCAAAAACAGGCCTAAGAATGGGCTTAATGGGATTCTCATGTTTTTTTGCCCTGTGAAATTTGCCTGCTTCTGATGTTTGATTATAAGTTCGAGTCTTTTGTCAGTAGGGGTAGTCGTTACGATTAGTCGTGTTAGTGAAAGGCATTTTGTATAAAGGTAAGAGTTTTATACAGGCCTGGTGTGGACAGTGTGGGCGCGTTCTGTGTCGCAGCATTCGGCAGCCCGTTTAGCGTAACGCCATTACCTGTTAGTAGGGTGCCTGTTGGGCGGGGGACATGTCACACTGTCAACAGGGAATTGAATCTTGCCTCATCAAGAGGTGCATTTGCATTCGACAGTTAATGAATGTTGACGCGGGACATCACATTGCAATGTGACGTAACACCGGCTTTGTGTTTGAACATCGGTGTATTTACAGGAACCTGCTACTTGACTACTCTAGAAGGTAGAGGAGCTTGAAGTACGTGTTGTTCAGAGTAGCGTACTGCCTACTTATGTGTATGATTTCAGATGGTAAAGATTTTTCTCTGGTGACCAGCCTGAAAGTTGCCAAACGTAACAGCGGGTTTCGGTAGTGGCAGAATTGGCGTACAAATGTAAAATTACGAATATTGGGAAGCTGGTGGCAGGGGAAACCTTGCAGATACAGAGGACATTGTTGAACTGGAAACTGTGGGATTTAATGAAGAAAACGACCTGCGTCTTCGGGAGCTGATCTTGATGCAAAGAAATATTCATGCTCGTCGATCCGTATGTGTAATTTGTATAAACGCTGGCAATTAGGTCGGTAATGCACCTTCGTTGATTGTTACTGTCAGTAGCCTCATGCACGCACGTACGCACACTGATAAAACCCTACGGATACGTCAGTATAGGGTTGTTTTAGCACCTGAGTGAGTCAAATTGGTTTGGAGGCAGCACCGATAAGGGTGGGTCCACACTTGTAACGTTACCGCGTATCGTAACGCCGTAACGTTGCAAGTGACTCACACGATACGCAGTTACGAGCTGAACTTTCATCTCGTGCCTTACGGCGTAACCGTAGCCTGCGAGCGTTACACATTGGGGTTCCTAGTTTGTTACGGGAGTCCGAGCGATGTCTTTGCAGCTAGCAGCGGCTTCGTACATTTATATACATTACGCTTTAAAGAAAAAGAGAAAAGAGCGGCGGTGGTGGCAAAGGCAGCTGTACACAAGTAGGGAAGTGTACAGCGGTTCAATTTTGCTGGCAGACTTGAATTTTCAGCCGGTCAGTGGGTTATATAAGAATTTCACCAGAATATCTCCCAGTGAATTTGAATTTTTGATTAATTTGGAGGAAAAAATCTTGAAAAAGGACACAGTGTTCAGGAAAGTTTGGCACTGACGCTACGTTTCTTGGCAAGTGGTGATTCGTACGTTAGCCTGCAATACCTCTTCAAAGTTTCCAAGCAAACAATCAGCTGCATCGTGCCGGAAGTATGTGAAGCTCTTGTTGAAAATTGAAGGATTACATACAGGTAAGACAAATATTATTATTTGTGGTTTATGAAAGAAGTATAAAATTAGATTGTAATCAGAAATTTTAGTTAAACACAAATTTTACGGAAACACTTCCATTAAAAACGGGTCAAATTATTCTACAAACACCTGTGTATCAATATTTTCTTCTGAACATGTCGTAGCTGGCGAGATGCTTTCTGTGGGGAAACTGTGAAGCAGAATTGAGTTATTGTACTGACTGACTGGTGACGGAGAAGTGTTTCCAGAACATGACGGAGAAGGGCTTTGAGAACAGAGGGATGAAAGAGAAGTGTGCGGAGGAGGATTGATACTTTGAGGGTACATTTCAGATGGACCACTTGGGAAGTGGACTTGAGGTGGGTTAATTGGCTGGAGATGGGTGTGATGATAGCGTTTATAAAGCCCCCTATTTTCATTTAAGAATACGTTCATAATTTCATTTTGAATGACACATCGTACCATTTCATTATAATTCCTTAATTTTGCGGCTATCGTATTCCCAAAATGTTGACACTCGTCGTTCATAGTTTGGTTTGAACAACTTGTTAATAATTCAAACGCTTTTTCAAGACGCTGATCTTCCGTCTTTTTTTCTTTTCTTGGTGACTGCGGGGGCAGGGATTCACTCGCGTTTTCTGATGATTTTCCTTCTTTGGCTTTTGACTGGTCCATATCTCCACCTTCTGGTGTCTCACCTTCATTATGTATCTAGAAAAATAAAAAATATTCAACAAAATTATTAACATTTT
>Ga0123352_10010935_pt1 | contig 14277 bp, 4 predicted proteins | sample TergutLab28metaG_FD_89700 | JGI IMG/M metagenome (GOLD analysis project Ga0123352, IMG submission 89700) | Labiotermes labralis P1 segment gut microbial communities from Petit-Saut dam, French Guiana - Lab288 P1 | ecosystem: Host-associated > Arthropoda: Insects > Digestive system > Gut ... | reverse complement strand
GACAGCTATACTTGGAACATCACGCCTAATTCGGAAAGTACTGCAATGTGCAGCTTGCAGCCTGCGTGGTGGGGATCACCGCTGGTTCAAGAGAAGTACCAGGAAGAAATGCCTGTGACGGGAGACATACATATTGTGTAATAATAATAAATTTACTTGTATGTAGAATTCCTACCACATAAGTTGAAGCAAAGCTGTACATGCTAAAAACTTACGAACTCCCTGATGAAAGCATACGCAATGCCGAAACATGTAAATAAAGAAAATTAACAAATAAAAGCGTTGTGCAACAAGATGGTGTTAAATTTTATGTTCGTGATACAGATGCATGGAATAGGTACAACATTAAATTCATGAGGATTACGTTCCTTTGGGATACGAGGCTGCATCACTGGGTAATCGGATTCTGAAATTTCGAACGAATGCAGTGCCCTCATCTTCCGAAGTCCGAAGTTTCGATAACAATACTCTTCTTCCTTCGAAACGTCGGAAATCGAACATCATTGTGATAACTGAAGAATAAAAACCAACTAGATGCTACTTATTATTTTACTGTACTTCTTATAAGCTCAACATGTTTCGGGCACTACTATGCCCATCATCACGAGCTCGCGATTATAATGTTGATTACAACATTGGTCGTTTCTTTCTTGGTTTGCTGTAGGTTGGAGGTTAGGTGCGGTTAGGCTAGAGTAGTGTCCGGGCTGCAGGCTAAAACACGTACTTTAGCCTGCAGCCCGGAAACTACTCCAGCTTCCCCGCTCCTAACCTCCAACCTACAGCAAACCAAGAACGAAACGACCAATGTTATAATCAACATCATAGTCACGAGCTCCTGATGATGGGCATAGTAGTGCCCGAAACATGTTGAGCCTATAAGAAGTACAGTAAAATAATAAGTAGCATCTAGTTGATTTTTATTCTTCAGTTATCACAATGATGCACGGTCCAACACATAAAAAAACATAAAATCATGTTGTACCGCGCAGGCACAAGACTCTGAATTCACTTATCCGTTAATCACGGCATCTACCATATATGAAAGTGTATGAATGAAAAAGAAACGCATTCACAACTACCTAGAGCGACTAAAAGACACACGACGAAGGCGAAAAGCGAGTCATAATTAAATCGTAAAAACTGTGAGTTTTAAAACTTGTTTTCAGTTTTATTCAGACTTTAATTCTAGTCTATAATAGTTGCTAGTTCGTTAGGCACAAACCAGAAAAACTTACATAGAAAGCCATCTCCGAAAACACATCATGAAAGCACACAAACTTATCCCACTGTGCCTCACCGTGCGAACGTTATCTGGTAGGATGGGCCCAGTCAAACGCAACTGGAGAAAACGAGAGACGGCGTGAATGAGAAAAGCTGAATGCTGGCAGGAAGGGACTCAAAACTGTGCGGCAGAGTGAGACTTGATTAAACGCGTAGACGTGTGGTTTATCCTATGGGAATTCCCGTAGAACAATGCGATTAATGAGACGGAAGGCATACAGACCAGCCAGTGGACACACACAGAAACGCAGCGAGGCAACTGTCATGAAAAATTCAAGGTCTCTGCCCGGCGAAAAGTAGCTTCATCCGGTTATGTCAACAGCATCCGCAAACTTCCCCGCGGTTTGTTCACACACGTTACCATAAATACATTCAGTAAGACCGCCGACTGTAAGTTTTAAATTAATTTATTTTAATTTGTCTTATCTGTCCATTGTTTTGTAGGAATAATTGCACTAAAATTCACCGCTTAAGGACAAAATGCAGTCTGTTTGTATTTACAGACTCAGTTCGTACCGCGCAGTAAACACACCAGCCAATCGGTTGATTCTGTATAAAGCAAAATTCCCTATTTGTTCTGAGATACATAAACAACACATAATTCAGTTCGTACCGCGCAGTAAACACACCAGGCAATCAGTTGATTCTGTATAAAGTAAAAGCCCCTGTTTGTTCCGAGATACAAACACATAAGACTCACTTCGTACCGCGCAGTAAACACACCAGCCAATCAGTTGATCCTGTTTGTTCTGAGATACATACACAACACATAAGACTCAGTTAGTACTGCGCAGTAAACACACCAGCCAATCGGTTGATTCTGCATAAAGCAAAATTCCCTGTTTGTTCTGAGATACATATACAACACACAAATACACTGTGTGCGCAGACAGCACAGTTTTTAAATATTAAACCCGGTGGTCCATGCAGTAAACGCTAGCATTTAAAAGGTCAAATCTCTAGACGTATTCATGAACTGTCACATTCATTTCCTCAATCGAATTACGGATACTTTGTTTCCTTATCGGGTTATTCTGCGATTTATTCAATACCTGGGTTATTTGTGTCTTATTTAGTGACTCTGTCAGTAACTCGAAATGTATAAAGTCTAATCGCTAGATAACAGTGCAAGACGGTCGGTCAGAAAATATCGACCTACCGTTACCAAAGAACAGACACTGATTCTGATAACATCGACCACGTTTGACGCCGAGAGAATATCATCGTCTCCTGGAATGTAGTAAATATGGCATGCTTATCAACAGCGAACGGGTAAGCTTGCCCAAGATATTATAAACGACCCATTGTGATACGGACTACACAGGAAATTAGTAGGATATTAGTGCCATTCAGTTTGCAACCTTTTGTTAGAATTATATATATATATATATATGAAAGCAAAGTTTCCCTGTCCATCCCATAAAGGTTTACAGAGGTAGGACAGGTATAGCTATATTCATTCTTTAACTTCCGGACCAGGTGAAAGTGTGTGGTTAACTTCATGCTAAAGCTGCTTTACCGCCTTGAAAGCAGCTAGGTACCCACTAGACACGAAGCTGGTTCGGCCCCAGAGGCGGTCCGGACGTTTTGGCAAAGATAGAAAACTCGTACATCTACCGGGATTCGAACCCCGGTCCGCCAGCCCGTAGCATAGTCGCTACACCGAATAGGTTATTACGGCGCACGCACACACACACACACACACACACACACACACACAGAGGCACTGTGAAATTATTTTTTGGCCGGTCCCCTTATAAGGAACTGATGAATTGAAAATGGCCTGCAAGGAATCAGTAGTGGCTCATTTCGGAGTACTGGCCAATCACATTCCTGTAGATACCGAGGAATATCACGGAAGTCATCAGTATAATCGGTATCTCGGCCAAGATTCGAACCGCGAATATCACGAATAGAAATCAGAGACGTTACCGCTCCACGCAACTTTATCGCTCACGTCCATAGATGAATCACGCTCAAATGATAGGACCCTATCAATTGAAGTGGCACTGGGCCACAGGGACGCGCAGTGCACAAGCAGAAGACAAGGAGCTCATAGCACACAACATCTGCAATAAGAAGAATATTAAAAACATTACATTTAATAACCCGTTTAAAGTTTAAGTAGTTTGACCGTCGTAACTTCTCTCAGAGTGCGAGAGTGCAGCGCCGCTAGTGCGGGATAAACTTAACATGCGCCACGTTCAATATGGTAAGCCACAGAGCACTTTATCAGCCACACTTATGCGGTGCTCCGGTGCTACTCGCTCAATCGTCTGTCTCCAGAATTTCTCGGCCATTAAATCACGTCGAACTTATTTCAAGTCAGTTTTAATTAGCCATGACCATGCATTAAGCTGATCAGATATGAAGATAAACCCAACAAACGCATGTAAACATTTAAGAGTACCTTATATTATAAAGATACAAAGCCTCCTCATGTTTCGGCAACTCTTGTGTCCATCCTCAGGGAGGTGGCGTCATACGACGGTTATATTACGAATCTTCAAGAACCAAAGCACAAATATAAAATATTAATTTCAGTTCAGGAAATGGCCATATAAGGCTACTATATTTTGTTTTCGGACAGAGTAGAAGCTAGGTGAAAATCAAGGTTTTATTTCTTCTGTGAAATGACACCGCGTCGCGAAGTTACCGTTTCATTTCTTGTCGGATGACACCACGTCACGGAGTGGCAGTTTCATTTCTTCTGAGACATGACACAGCGTCACAGGGTGACGGTTTCATTTCTTCTGGGATGACACCCCGTCACGGAGTGACCGTCTCATTTCTTCTGGGACATGACACCGCGTCACGAAGTGACAGTTTCATTTCTTCTGGGACATGACACAGCGTCACGGGGTGACGGTTTCATTTCTTCTGGGATGACACCCCGTCACGGAGTAACAGTTTCATTTCTTCTTGGACATGACACCGCGTCACGTGGTGGCAGTTTCATTTCTTCTTGGACATGACACCGCGTCACGAAGTGGTAGTTTCTGTTCTATTGGGACATGACACCGCGTCACGGAGTGGCAGTTTCATTTCTTCTGGGACATGACACAGCGTCACGGGATGACGGTTTCATTTCTTCTGGGATGACACCGCGTCACGGAGTGACCTTTAATTTCTTCTGGGACATTATACCGCGTCACGGAATGACAGTTTCATTTCTTCTGGGACATGACACCGCGTCACCAAGTGACAGTTTCATTTCTTCTGCGACATGACATAGCGCCACAGGGTGACGGTTTCATTTCTTCTGGGATGACACCGCGTCACGGAGTGACCTTTCATTTCTTCTGGGTCATTATACCGCGTCACGGAGTGGCAGTTTCATTTCTTCTGGGACATGACACCGCGTCACGAAGTGACAGTTGCATTTCTTCTGGGACATGACACAGCGTCACAGGGTGACGGTTTCATTTCTTCTGGGATGAAACCCCGTCACGGAGTGGCAGTTTCATCTGTTCTGGGACACGATAACCCGTCACGGGGTGGCAGTTTCATTTCTTCTGGGACATGACACCGCGTCACGAAGTGGTAGTTTCATTTATACTGGGACATAACACCGCGTCACGGCGTGGCCGTTTCATTTCCCCTGGGATGTGACACCGAAATTTTCCATGTGTACATAAATTACACAAAGCAGCAATATAAAACAAAAGTTACTGCTGGAAGAACTTCGAATACCTGAAATTCATAACCGCCGACAGATTCCTCTGTTTATATGAGTAAATACCGGGGTGCCTGTAAGTCCTTAGCCTGACCAGGAAGGAAACAAGCTCGAAAGCATGTCAGGGACGCGCGTGATTTCAACAACATCGAGACGCGAGCTGTCATGAAGTTGTTCTTTTCCTGCAAGACAAGGCGCCGAAGGAAATTCCCGCCATTCTGACAGAAACATTAGCTTGTTTCCTTCCCGGTCAAGCTAAGGACTTATCAGCACCCCTGTATTTTTACCGCAGTCAGTATCTCTTAATGGTATACCAAATCTGCCCGTAGTTTATCTCACCTTACAGACAACAAAGTTCAAGAAGCATTATAAATCGATCTTACATGCTTGTCTTAAGCAAGAAAATTTCAAGATGTTTTTAATGTGCCAACAAGTTTGTGAATCTATTAACAGGAATGATCATAAAACATGCAATCGATGTTCAGACTTTGGGGTGTTTACTGGTATCTCAATGAACATGATATGCGCCTATATTTAAGGTGCTCAGTCTCCACAATTTTCTTGAAACTGCTTCCATCTCTTAGGGTTGTTAGAAAGCGTGATATGTACAAAGGACTGCTGAACATGCTACAGAGACCTCTTCGTTTAGAAGAAGAGGAGTGAAGTCGAATTTGTAGAGCTTAAGGTAAATTTATTATTAACAACGTCAAAGCACGGTACTGGGACCGGCACAGAGTAGCGGAAACTAAATAAATCAACTGACCATCTTACCTCCGCCATTTTATTAACAGATAGGAAAACAACCATGGACAAGAGAAGCTGAAAACATGTGATATCTACCTCTTTCAGCACACAACCGAATCGGATAGGATTTGTGCTCTTTACAAGACGGAGAAACCTTCGCTGAGTTTCTCCTACTAACGAACGAAAGAGACAGTTAGCACATATTCGTTGTCTGGAAGAGAAGAGGAGGCAGGATACAAATTGTGATTGTTTTCCCGTTTGTTCTTTCCCAAGACTTTTCTCACCCTCAAACCCTTATTAGAAGGAACAACTTCTCCCTTCTCGACCACTGAAAATTGTGAGTCGTGGAGGATTTACGCCAAAATTGTAGCAGGTCTGTTGTTTCGATTATGTAACTTCGACACTCATGTAATTCCAATGTAGTTCCTTCATTAACTATACACATAAATCAAGCACACAGCCAAAAAAAAAAGCATTTCAGCAACTGCAGGTCCTGAAAGACATTGAAACATTCCTTGAAATTGTACCAAACAGGTTATTAGGCAAGGAAAACCTCTACAATACATAAACACAAACTTTAAATATCATGTTCTGTTAAACCGTATGTTGACACAGTGCAGGACGACTTCGTTCACAGCAGATTTTTCTTCCTTTTGGCGCGACAGCCCCCCCCCAGTGGGCCAGGGCCTCCTCATTCACGAGGTTTCTAGATCACACACAACGACGCACGACAGTCACTAGGACTCCTCTGGACGAGTGATCAGCTCGTCGCAGAGACCTCTACCTGACAACACGCAACACTCAGAAGAGACAGACATCCATGCCCCCGACGGGATTCGAACCCACAATCTCAGCAGGCTAACGGCCGCAGGCATACGTCTTAAACCGCGCGGCCACTGGGACCGGCTTACAACAGATTACAGTCACAATTTCAAAAGACAAAGGGTACTTTTGCTGAATATAAAAACCGCACGTCTGAGACTTTAAAAGTTCAAACCGTTGGTGGTGCTGCACTAACGACACATTTCGATATTGCAGAGCAAAAAGCGACGACTAAATTAAGTGTAAACAACTGAGTTAGTTCACGTAAACATATTCGCGAACTGCTATCACATACAGCACGTATCAATACCGTGTACGAGAAAACCACTCTATGATGAAGATCCGTGCGACTGCTAATTTTGCTTAATCTTCTTGCCGACTATGAAATGGGCTTAGCTCCGAATTAATCGTCACTGATCTTCTAAATTTATCTACAAGCATGGGTATTTATTTATCTCCGAAAAATAATTCTTTGCAAAATTGGATCTTAATAAAACTTAGATTTATTACCAGTTTTTCAAAATTTGTCCCTAGGTACCCTAGCTCCAGTAGAAGGAAGATACGAAACTTCCATTTTCGTTAATTAACAACTGAATTACAGCAATGGCCTCAAATAAGAGTGAACCGAATGTTACAACGGTCAGTGCGTAGATATTCTTGGCCACTGGCAATCCTTCATGGAAAGATAAAATATATTGTAATTTAATAAATAATGGGACAATACCTTATTCATGCCATTCCTCGCAACACAGTAGAATTACATAACTGTGTTAGCTCTGAGTAGTAAATAATGCCCATGATTTTGTAAATATACCGCTAGTGCCTACGTTTGATTGGAATACAGGCCTTTTATGTAAATGTACTGATCCTTAATGATATCTAGGGGGCTTTAAAACATTTTATACTGGTCATAAAATACAGCGAGAGGAGAGGAACAACAATCAGGATTCAAGAGGAGTAAAAGAATTGCGTAAAATGTTTAGTCGAAACCCCTAACGGGAAGAGAAAATTGGAGAGACCTGCGTACAGGTAACAGGGCAGTTCTAAAATAAGTCTTAAGGTAACAGAGCGTGAAATGTAAACAGAACTCAGCTGGCAGGATAGGGTCTAAAATTAGGCTACTGTGAACATATTCACCCCTTAAAGCTCAGTGGTTAATAAAAAGTACCACCAACTTCAAAATTAAAAAAAAAAATTCTACACTCTGCCCCAAAAGTGAAACGTACCCTGTATGGCTCGCAGAACACTCAGCCATAATTTCAGCGTATAACATTGACTGGGTTCATAACCGGCAAGAAGCGTGTTTTCTGCGCGGGACGAACTACATTTTTAAATATAATTCAGGTAAAATTCTGTATTCAGAACGCTGAACTTCCATGTTGCAAGAAGGCGAATTATTTCTTGTTCAGCTGATACAGGCCCACAAGTTTAGTCGGTTCAAAGAAGCAAGGAATCTATATTCCGATACTGCAACGTTCGGCAAACAAGTTAAGTGTCAATCACAGGAGCTCTACAACACATGAGATCGCAAATTACAGAGTCCTAAGTGCTGGAAACGGAACAAGAAAACAAAGCCGTCCTACTTGCAAGTATACTTAGACAGCCCAAATGTCTTACGAAGCCACAAATCCACCCACCTCTTCTCTACCTTCTCTCCCCACAAAACGAGCCTATTCTTCCATCCCCCCTCACACAACATCAAACTTCCTTCCAGCCTCTCACTGTTCTTCCACCGACCCTCATCCATGAGTGTCCCCCCTACGCAGTGGGATGGGGAACGGCGTGGGCTTAACCACTGTTGTTTTCCCTAGGGAACATGGTTAGTTCCTAGGCAAAGTATAGAACCAAGGAGAAAAGCGAAAAATTGGGGGAAGAATATGCTGGAAGGAGAATCGGAAGACAAATCGTGTCTGTGGATTGTTACGAACCGTGCTGAACATTTATTTAAACAAAGACAAACATCGAGAGGGCAAACTTCTGCGACTTGAGGAAGGAGACGCACTTGTATAATTGCTTAACTTGTTTCGTGACTCTCTTCATTAGCCCTATGCACTTTCATAAGAGATCATTCTTTCCGGAAAACAGGATAGCTCATTCATTACAGGGACTAAAATGGCGTCCAGACCTGTTCGAGGCGCAATCTGCGTTCTATCCAATTGATAGTGGAGGTAAAACGCTTCAGTTTAAGGCTACCAACCACGCAACTCCATCAAACTTCGAAGCTACTCTGTGTGTGTGTACGTGCGCGTGCGTGCGTATGCGTGCGCGCGCGCGTGTGTGTGTGTGTGGACCTTCACTGTAATCTCGCCACACCTTCATAGCATAGTGCTTCAACAATATCACCTCCGTGTAACAAAGTTCATAGTGGCTACGTACAACAGAGTCACTTGATCGTTTTTACAGCAGTAACTTTAAACCTATGGAATTACCCGCACGCAGTTCATACCAGGTAATTAATATCGTGAACGACCCCACTTTTATCCGACGGCAACAATACAATGAATATAATGGTGGCAATACTCATTCCGGAAAAAGGGCAGGAAAATTATGAGGTTGCGTAATGGTTCTCCAAGGGTTGAATCGTCAAAGAATACGGTCTTTTCCACTGCACATGGTCTGAATTACATGGTTCTTCACTAGTATCGTTTGCCACTTCCTTCCGTTATTCCAACTCGCGTGTGGGTGGCAGCTGAGTTCGCTGTGGTTTATTTGGTAGGGAAAACGACATTTTTCAAATAAAAGAACACACTTCTATATTTTGATACATACAGCGCAGTCTGGTGGCCATTATACTTTCACACTTAATATTTATTAACTGCAATTGGGTTGTCACCCGGTGGCAGTGGTTATTTTACATGTATACAAAATATGAAATTGGTTACTACTAAATTTAATTCGGGAGGGCTACATAAGAAGCATGTAGTGGCAACTTGCAATTTTGGGAACCATCTCAGCATTTGCTTATAGACACAGGGAAACCAAGAAAAACTTGTGTCAAGATGGCCGGTCGCAGGACATTCCGAATACTGACTTCTAGCCAGCAGTCCGGCATCTAAAGTAAAAACAGCAATACACACATAGTACAACAAATACACATAAGATGACAACAATACACACAAGAAAACTACAACAATACACACAACTAACAACAATACACACAAGACAACTAACAACAATACACACAAGACAATTAACAATAATACACACACGACAACTAACAACAAAACACAAAAGACAACTAACAACAATACACACAAGACACCTACAACAATACACACATGACACCTACAACAATACACACAAAACAACTACAACAAAACACAAAAGACAACTAACAATACACAAAAGACACCTGCAACAATACACACGACAACTACAACAATACACACAAGACAACTAACAAAACACACGACACCTACAACAATACACACAAGACAACTTACAACAATACACACAAGACATCTTAAAATACAACAGGTACATTAACTATCTTATTTTGTAACTAGCCCAGTGCGGGGTCAAAGAGTTCCCTATTTGATAACGTGAGCCTACTAAGGGCCCATATCATGGGGCGGTGACAGATTAGAGCGGGGCAGTCTTGGAATTATGATCGATAGGGGAAAAGCGAAGAAACCGCGGAAATCTGCGTCCACATTTGTCACTTGTCCAATCGCTACTTCACACGAAGTCACTCGGGATTTAACCTGAGGCGTCACTATGAGTAACCAGCACCATCTGCCCGGACAACAAGCGTCAATATAGGGGCACAGCAACCCGAGACGTTTAAAATGTCCATCACAACAATATGTCCAGCTTTGAAATTACCTCTTGTTAAACATTAGGTTTATGATACCACAGAATCGACTCTACAACTTCGGTTATGCCATCCATACAAAATTAAAATATCGTTAATAACATTCACATTACATTGGCAGTGATCATCAAAGTACGAAGTTAAAATAGCGCTCATTCTGCAGTGGACAGACGCTGGTACTTACGCGTCACTGGGCTTGTAAATGTTTTACACAGACGTTCGCCTGTGGGAAATGTCCGCCTCTGTTACAAAACGGTAGCTGTGTTTGTGCACTACCATTCATGCATTATGCTCGGTGGGATAGCAAGACGAGTGTACTAGCCAAGTCAATGACTAACAGTCCCCCGGAATGCGGCCGATATTTGAAATGGCCGTATGTCAAAGTATTGGCGGAACACACAGTCCTCTGTCTTATTAATGCCGAGTCTCTTTGAAGCTTTTTGGAGTACGACAGCCACAGCAGTTACAAGTTCGTTGTACTCCTGTTCCAAAGACTTCTCCAGCTACAACACTCGATTTAAGACACATCAACTGAATTATAGTGACTAGACAGTAGAAACAACTAAATAACTGAAAAGTGTTTGTTATCACGTAGCTTCTCTGGTAAATATGAACTTGCTGATCATAACCTTCATATTGTTCATTCCGTGCTAGCTCCCTGATGATGGAAGTTAAGCCGAAACATGTAGCAGCTAATTAGGAGTGAAATACATAATAGTACAACTCTGCATTTATTGGTACTGAAAGCTGTTGCTTATTAGCAACATGCTGAATTTCTAATGCCTTGTACTGTTATCTTATCCGTCGGAAAAAACGCAACAATGCGCAGTCGGAACTGAGAGTAGCCAAGGGTCGAACGACTTAGAAATAGTGGTTCTCTTTTCAACCCAGTCGGTCCAGAGTGGATCTAAGGCATATCCCACATCCTATTCAAAGGCTAACGGGGGCCCTTCCACAGCAGTAAATGAGCCGTGGCGTGAAACCGACCAATCTCTTCCATCCAGTATCGAAGTCAAGCAAGAGTGGGTCCATACCGCCATTCCATCGTGTTACAGGTCGTAGACAAGGAAGGCTGTTTCTTTACTTTATATAGCTAGGTGTTCACTTTACCTCCAACTGAAGGAATTGGAATTACAGAATTACTAATAATCAAATCATGGCTGGAAAAGCGACGTTACTATCAAAATTAAGTTCTGTTAGATGTATATCAAATTTTCAAAATTTAGTTTTAGAGTGGTTTGGTTGCAGAAAGTCCTGAAGAGGTAGGAAAGTTGAATATACTTTGAAATTACAGTCACATACAGCTTGATGGTTACTTTATGTACCACCACTAACACTGTGCATAAAACAAAGTGCAAGTATGTGCTCTATATGGATCTCAGAACAGAGATAATTTTCCCATGTAGCACTAACTGGCTCAGTCCTGTAACAGAGACGAAGTGTTTACTGCGCGGTACGAAATGTCTTTAAATATAGTTCAGATTTATTTTCTTATACGAAGTATTACTCACGTGGTCAATCGGGTACGAACACCACAGTTCACAGGTACAGAGATACTTTTGTGATAATGGAAGTATTCCAAATACATGAAATAATTATCGAGCAAACACTGGTACTCCAGTTTATATTCAACACCCACAGAAATCAAGTAACTGTAAGCAACATCTGCAATGTGTCCAGACACATTACTTCCAGATAAATGAAGAATAAAAAACCAACTAGATGCCACTTATTTTATTGTACTTCTTGTAGGCTCAACATGTTTCGGGCATTATTAGGCCCATCAGGAGCTCGCAACTATGATGTTGATTACCACATTGGTCTTTCGGTCTTGGTTTGCTGTAGGTTGGAGGTTAGGTGCGGGTAGGCTGGAGTAGTGTCCGGGACGCAGCCTGCAGCCCGTACGTTACTCCAGCCTAACCGCTCCTAACCTCCAACCTACAGCAAACCAAGAACGAAACGACCAATATGGTAATCAACATTATAGTCGCGAGTTCCTGATGATGGACATAGTAGTGCCCGAAACATGTTGAGCCTATAAGAAGTACAATAAAATAATAAAACTACCTTGTTGCATCAAGTTGGCATTCCACATTATTTCAGAAGTTTTATTCCTCATCGTAAAATTTCCTTAAATTTCGGGTTATAGTTCCATTTTATTGATACTACGATAATAAATACACGCCTCAACTTCTTTCCAGACAAATTCTTTTTCCTTCCTTTCTTTCTCCCTTCCTCCCTACCATAACGGAAATGCGTAATCGAAATTCGTTAACAAGATTCTGAGCTGAAGCTTTAATTTATTCACCTCACCATTTATGACAATTTCAGTATCTGAGATGACACTTTGTATAGTTCCAGGTATGATTCAGGAACAATCAATTGGAAGGAAGAATTAGCTGCCTGATTTGATGCACCAGACAACTGCGTGGAGTAACTGACAAATTCACTGAAACCTTCCAGAATAGCTGGTCTCAGAGTCTGAGCTCGGGACCATGCGAGTACGACTCAGAAGTGCTAAGCATGCGACTGCCTTGTCCGCCGAAGACGGAAGGGACGGGCACGACATGAACTGTATGCGCTAACGCTATACGTCCCGTGAAAACAAACACAGAATCCATAACCTGAATCAAGTCTTCCATCAAGAAGAAGTGCATTTTATTTTAAAGCAAGCTCTACAGTTGCCGCCCAGACAGCCCGAGCGTTCACCGAGAACAGTCCCACGGGAACTCCTATCGCGGTTCTATCCCGCGCGAGCGAACCCTCTGGACTGTGAAATGGGCTGCCATTAGGAGTGAGTTGCTGGCACAACTTGATGGAAGGGGAAAAGAGAAAACGGGAGGGAAGAGGCCCGTGGGACCTACCAGAAGTTCCTCTTTCTCTCTCAACTGATGTTCTATTGGATGTACATGATGCCTTGGGGTTAATTACGAAGTTGTTGAGAAACTCGACCTGTAGGAAGTAAAGAGGAATGGGGTGCTGTTGCTAATCCGGACAATGCAGAGGCCATATATTCTCCTGACCTCACCCTTTTACGTCTCTCTCATTGCTAGTTTCTCCATCAACTAAATCAACCCTTTTTAACTACACCGACGACACTAACCTGTAGTTCTGTCTATACGGAAGCTATCTCCAGCAGCACGATCGGTCCTGCAGAGAGTGATGTTCCATCCCCACAGTACAAATGCAGCTGCAGTTCATCTTTTCACCTCCACAAACTGTTGCGACAGCTAACAAGTTGGAGGCACCTCTGTACCACAACAACTGGATGACAGCGGAAGGGTGAACTTGGGTCCGCGAGCCGCATCCGGTCCTGGAATAGATAACGTACAGATGCTGTAGGAAATGTTAACCAAACATCATCATTAAGAAGAATCCTACATGAAAATCTGAAAATCATTCAGTTATTCAAGAAGTCCTTTAGAGTTATGACACATAGTATTCATTAGACGCCGTCAACGGACCCCAACACGAAACACACATGTACACGATAAGTGCTAATCCGCAAGTATGTTATCGTCCCACTTACAAGTAGTTATCCTACACGGCGTCTTCCTCTAACTTTCCTTAAAATAAATTTTTGTAGGGAAAAACTTTCATATTTGTCATGTATATTACGTAGGATACTCATTCACTGGGGGACCGCGGTAGCACAGTGGTTAAGGTGTTGTGTTACAAATCGGAAGGTCGCTGGCTCGATCCCAACTGGTGTCAGTGGATTTTTCATTGACATAAAATCCTTCCGATCGCACTATGGCCCTGGGGTCGAATCAGCCTCTAACAGAAATGAGTACCAGGAGCATTTCCTGGGGGTATTGGCGGCCGGTGCGTAAGGCTGACAACCTACCACCATCCTGTGCCGTTGTTACGAAATCTGGGAGCCTTAACTTCCTGGAACCCTCTGGGCCTGTCCAGGCCTGTAATGGGACTGCTTTACCTT
>Ga0123352_10010934_pt1 | contig 14278 bp, 8 predicted proteins | sample TergutLab28metaG_FD_89700 | JGI IMG/M metagenome (GOLD analysis project Ga0123352, IMG submission 89700) | Labiotermes labralis P1 segment gut microbial communities from Petit-Saut dam, French Guiana - Lab288 P1 | ecosystem: Host-associated > Arthropoda: Insects > Digestive system > Gut ... | reverse complement strand
AGGGACATCGGAACAGCAGATTTTTATGCTCAGTAACGCAAATATACCAGTTAAAATTCCTTTAGTTAAGAAAGGCAGTTGTATCTTGGCTGTTGGAGTGAATATTATAATTGTAATCTCTCTTTAAGTCAAGTATTTGCTTCCTGGGCTCTTCCCAGAGTCTCATAAGACTTAAGCCAAGCTAAAGGTAAATGTAACTCGCAGAAATGCAATGAAGACATAGAGGAAAATCGGGGGTACAGCTTCACTCATTCTTAACCACGAGGCTAGATGATCGTCGGTGTTCAACGTCATTCACCGACCTGTGTAACCAGAAAAAGAGAACCGGTGCGAACTGTACGGAAGTTTAGGAAGGCTCCACGTTCTGTCTGCACAAGTGTGGTGAACAGAAATTCTCTTATGCCCGCGCAGTTCAAATACCAATATATTCGACTCATAATGTCTTGCTATAAAGGTTACGCTATCGCGGCCCCTGTTTAATGAATACTGCACTCATCGACCTACACAAAAGAAGTAAAAGCTACGGGCACAACCGTATACTAAGACACAGGCACAGGCTAACACAAAAGAGGTAAAGACTAGAGATGCGAATTTAACAAAGAAATACTAGCTCTGTTGTATTCCTGTTTTTAAACATTTCTTTCAGAAAATGCAACTATTAAAAGGTAAAGTGATCCAGTTCCATACCGCGGGGGGTGAGTGATCAGCAGCGCGCCCCGGCCGCACTTTACCCCCGGGAAAGACCCGGTACCCATTTTACAGGAGGCTTGGTGGGCCCAAGGCCCGGTCTGGACGGGCGGAAAATCTCGTCTCCACCGGGATTCGATCCCGGAACGTCCAGCCCATAGCCCACAAAATGCAACTATTATATGTATTTATTCAGATTGCCGTCATAAAAATAGACACTTCCAAGGTAACTAGTTTCGGCCTATTTACGGGCCATCACCACAACTCTTATTGCCTGCGATTCCAACCAGACTTTCAGTGGGCTCATTATCAGATTATCATATTCGTAAAATTCCTTTCTTCTCATCTCTTAATTATCCTTTTCATCGTCGTCCAAGACCAATGTAAAGAAATTCATATTGTTATTATTATTATTATTTAAACCACAACTCTTTTGCTTTTATTTAGTGACACTCTTCCGTTGCAACATTTTACTTTATCTGGGTTTAAACGTTTGTCGTTATCCACTCAATTACCAGCGCCAGTAAGCATGAAACTATCCAGCTATCTCCTCACTCCTTTTTTCATCTTGTGACGTGTAATTCTTTGAATGCTTCTTTCAATAGCTTGAAATTTCGTATCTTTGGGTTAGGAGACGTCACGCTATTTCCTTCGAATATTTAGAATGGTCTAAAATTACGTAATTGGCTTCCCAGCACAGACATGTTTTTCTGTTTTTCGAAGCGTCCTTACCAAACTTAGGACCTACAAGATCTTCTATTAGTGAGTACCAGAAGCTCTTTAATGGAGGGTGAGTAGCTAAAATGTCAATTAGACCAACTGCTTCCAACTACGGCCGAGTTTAAGAATGAGTGGACCTATACGTCGAATCCTTCATATGCCCTCATGGCGACCACAAGGACAAATTACTTTGCCTTGCCTATAGGAAACTTTTTTTTTGGTTAAGGACACTAAAGTTCAGAATTTTTCTTCGCTTAATGTTTATAACGTCGCAGCTGACTTTTCGGTAGATGCACGTATGCAGCAACGAAATCTGTAGAGATAATAGGATTTTCAGGCAAAAACTAGGCTTTTTGTTTTCTCTAATTTTGCTATTATTCAAAAAGATATGAATTATCACACTTATTGCTATTATTTACTGTATTTACTGCTCTCTAATGAAGTAAATAATTGGAATTTTATATTTATTGGACCGTGCATCTTTGTAATAGTTGACAACAAGAGACCAACTTGTTGTCACTTGTTATTTTATTCCACTTTTTAAGCGCTCAACATGTTTCGGACATTAATATATCCATCATCAGGAGCTTGCCACTATTCTGTTGAATTACCACATTGGTCGTGTGTTCTTGGTTCGATGTGTGCTGGAGTTTCGGTGTGGTTGGGTTGGAGTGGTATCCGTGTTGCAGGCTTCAGCCTGACCCACGGATACCAAACTAACCCGACCACACCGAAACACCAACACACATCGAACTAAGAACACACCACCAATGTGGTAATTCAACAGAATAGTCGTAAGCGCCTGATGATGGATATATTAATACCCGAAACATGTTGAGCGTATAAGAATTGAAATAAAATAGCAAGTGACATCAAGTTGGCCTTTTGTTTTCAAAAATTGGATATTTGTTCATGCATATAAGAAAACATAGAATGTGTTTATCCGACAACGCAGAAGAAGCTTCTATCCAGCAGAATCCCCCCACTGACAACACATTAAGGTCTGTATCATACAAAGCTCTTTTATCGCGGGACTGGTCGCGACGTACAGAGGAACACACCCTTACAACAAAGCGACGGAGAATGCCGCCTATTCGGCGCCGCCGCTTTGTTCATTCAACGTCATGACACCTGTATGTAACTGAGCATTCTGCTACAGACCATTTGCAGCGCTGTTCCCAATTATCATACGATTCGTAATGAGTTATTTTGTATTGCATTACTTTTTTTTTTTGTTATTTCTTGTACTCCTTAATGTAGGTTATTGTCTCTGAGTCCAGGTCAGATCTTGTCCATACCGATAAAAGCAATAATTTTTTTTTCCAGTGGCCATGGCCTCCTCATTTACGAGGTTTCTAGATCAGTGTTTCTCAACTGCCGGGCCGCGAGAGGTTCTCCTGGAATTTGCCATTTTAGTTTTCTAAGCCCTTTTCGTGAATAAGTGTTTCATAGTGGAAGTAATCTGAGGAGAAAAATATTCGTGAAAGTGTCGAAAAACTCAGACCCAGATGCTGGCCTGAGGAAACTACAATATGCTACAAGATTTCAGTAGTCCAGTGATTGATAACTAATTTAAATGTAACTTTATTTGTCAAAATGCCACCCTGTATACACACTCTTTATGATTGTACCATAATTAATTTTTGTTACTTATGTTAGCTTAATGTATGAACTTTAAAAAAATGGGAAGGTACTTACGAGTAAATTTGTTGAGACCTGGCCCCCGTCTTATGGGAAAATAATTTGCCGGACCACCGTCTCACAAAGGTTGAGAAACACTGTTCTAGATCATACACAAAACGCACCACTGTAGGTAGGGCTCCTGAACGCGTGATCAGCACGTTGCAGAGACCTCTACCTGACAACATACAACAATCGCAACAGACAGACATCCATGCCCTCGGTGGAATTCGAACCCACAATCTCAGTTGCCGAGCGGCCGTAGACCTACGCCTTAGAACGCGCGACCACTGAGACCGGCAAATGCAGTAATAATGTTAATAAATTCTAACCTGTCGTCTACGAATATTTATAACAAATGCTCCTAACGGACCTACTTAATGTTAAGACAACACAATGTTTGTATACGAATGGTCCTCCTCATAGAAGGAGACATTACTGACGATCTTTTGCCTGTGTTTTTAAAGGAAGTCGTGAATTATTAATATTTCATAGCGTCGGTGATAGATGAATTAGCATAGCGCATTATTGGAAGGACACGGGCAAGGGAAAATTGAGGCAGTCAAGAAAATAATCCTCCCAATGTCCCCTTTTCACCACAATTCTCATATGCTATCGCAAAAACTTGAAACCAAATTGCAAAAGGTGCTCTTGACACATTCAACGTCGCTTTGCCTCAAGCCATTCTCAAGGATGCAACAGGAGCATTTTTGACGCATTTCGAGTGAATTCAAATTGTAAACTATAAACAGTAATTGGTCTGTGGCAGATTTAATTTTGAATCAGGCTTTTTTTCAGTAGCTGAAAGGGGCTGAAAATGACTTAAATATTACATGTATTTTGGGAATTACTTTCCTGTATTTTTTAAGACGAACAATTCCCTTCATATGGACATTTCTGTTAAACCACCTGTTCCAAATTCGCGTAGTTGGCAGAGATGCGTGTTGAATACGTGGAGGACGTTGAGCCTACCCCTAGCAAATCACAGCCGACCAGGCGAAACAATTTTAGGCCCATCTCTTCCAAACCGGATCCTCTTGACCGAGTGTGGCATCCCGCCTTTAATGGAGTGATCGAGATGTAACCCCGCAGATTAGGGCCGCCCATTGTCATGCCGATTAGCATTGGGCCGAGGCACTAGAGTTGGTTTTGGTGTGAATCCCCAGGGCTTGAAAGGAGGACTTGAAAACGTCATCAGCAGAACTGGTAAGCGGTGAACACCTGCGGTTACCAGGAGAATTCTTTGACCCCCTCCGCCGGACTACACCGTCATTACCGATTTCTCTTCCCGACTGCTGCTCCACACAGGGAAACTCCGAACCATACCGGCAACTCTGCATGCTGCAAACATCCAACTTCAACTTCACGTCTCACGTCTTTCTGCGGCACAGTGTCCTCCGGGGAGCCCTCCAAGCCCGTATATCGGCCAATAGAATGGGCTCCACAGGGGCGTTAAAACGTATACAATCGAAGTTTACCACGTCGCGACGAAAGTCTCTTCTTTGACCGCCTGAAACCGGCTACGTCATGCACTCCGACTCGAAACCACTTCATCGCCAGTCATTCTAACCGGTACGACAAATCGTTACGGACGGAGGCACGATTTCCGGACTACCTGCGGGTGCAACACTCTTCGGCCGCAGGGCGGGGTGGTGGTGGACCCCACAATCTAGCGCCCCAGACCGCCGCTGATACCGGTCGGCAAGAGAGGTATTTACCGGCCAGTCGCCCTCTCGATCTCCATATCCCATGATCCATCGTCAGGTCAAATGCAGAATCTCTGTTTATAATGAACCACTACCATCTTTTCTAAACTCTTAGCAGTGCACTGCAAGACACAAATCAAACTAGTCGCAAGCACGGACACGGCTACCGAGATTATTGTAAACCAGGCAGAAATAAGGTGCCGTGTGCATATTCAACGTGTGTTTGGTGGTTTATATCCATTTCACCTCAAGTACTTTCAGACTGTACATAAACCTTGCCCTGGGGTTTTCTCTGCTCCTATACATGTTCTTTGTTTCCGTATTGATTCTAATACAGTCTTCCTAAAATCCGTGAAGCTCCTATCTCCAAAATATGTTGGGTCAGACTCTTAAGCTTTTTTGTTCTGAAGGGTTATGCTGATACATTGTAATGGCCCGTATATTTTATTGTAATATTGGTTTATCGAAAGGTTTTCCTATAATCTGGTATCAATATTCTCTTATACTCCCTTCCTTACAATAAGTAGCAGAAGTCATGCAATTCTTAGTAACTTCTCCCAAATAATGTGAATATATCATTCATGATCACTTTCGTTTAATTACAGAATGAATTAAAGGAATCTAATTCTGTTCTTAAAAACATTTTTATCTATCCTCATTTCTTTCGCCAGAATCTTCTGTGGCTTCATTTCTCAGCCATTGTTCTTTCGTGAATTTTATAGTTTCCGCTTGATAAGCAAATTGATTTCGTAAATTCTAGACCAACAGAATACCAAGTCCGTTGTTACGGTACTTTTCAATACGCTTGAATATCTGTCTAGTCTGTCACAAATGTCACCCGGTGGCGCGTTCGCTTGAAGCACTACGCTAAAAGCGGATTTGAGTCCCGAAGTTGTCGGAATTTTTCATTGACCTATTAACATTGTCCTGGGTTCGGCTCAGCCTCTAGCAGAAATGAGTTCTAAGAATACTTCCTGCGGAGTAAAGGTCGACGAAACGTAGGACTGACAACCTTTCCCCCTTCATTGCCGATTGCGTGTAATTCAGAGAATCCCAACCTCGAAATCTCAGGACCTGTCTAGACCTGTATAGGGATTGCTATAACATTACATCCTTTGAACGACATTTCCACGCTGTAGCCACTAAACTTTTCTTTTCTTTTTTTATCTCCCAGAATGTTGCAATCTGTCCGAAGAAACTCAGCAATCGTGTTAACAGTCACTTAATGGCATGTAGCAAATACATCCAGTGATACATCTCTTATTTAAGCTCAGTCACAAATGATTCAGTATGGGCCATAACCTGACAATGGGGCTTCCTGAAAGAAGAATGAGCAATGAAATATTTTCTTCTGCTGGTGCGAATTTGTCACCCCGGTAAAATTTTTTGGGAATTCTCCGTACATTGCTTGTAGGCCATCATTACACAATATCAGACAGATTTCAGGTCAGACTTTTCAGTTCAAAATTCATCTCTCATATTTGCACTTATTTGCCATTTAGCAGGAAATCTTCTTCCTTGTCTGTAAGCATAAATAAAGTTACGAACTCGGTATCGTCACGCCAACTGTCCAATTAGCACACTTTAAGTCATTACAACTTGTACAAATTGTGCAGGATATATTTCAATTTATCAAGATGATGATGGTGACCCACCATGACAAGCATGGCCACTTATGATGTAAGAATTCCTGGCATAAGGTAACTGCGGATGACAAAATCTACAATTTGGAAAATGAAGGAAGACTGAACTTGGGACTGTACATTCATTAGGAAGATGCTATGAAACTGGATTGCACACTTTTTGTTTAACAGAAGAACGTGGGTTTTGTCGGTAGATACAGTATATCTCAGGACAGAGATAAATACCTGTAGAAAACCTCGCGTTATTTCAGGCAGTGACATCACTTGCTAGGTTTGGTTTATGGTGTGCTATGAGTGCAACTAGGATTGCTGCACTCAATTTTAGGCGCTTTCGCAAATAACGTACCATATTAGCTGCGATACACAAGGTTAGTCTAAAAAGTAATGAAACTGAAGGCGTGACTCGACAACTGGCAATACTGTAACCACGCCTCCGACACCAGCCGAGACGTACATTCCTACTGATGTTCAGTGCAAGTTTCAACTGGATAGCTTCAACACGTCTGACTTTACAGCGAGTTGTGTAAGTGTGTGTAGTAGTTACGCCTTACGAAAATGGAGAAACGAAATCTTGAGCAGCGTTACGCAATCAAGTTTGCGTAATCTTGATGACAACGCAACAGAAACTTAAGGAAAATTAAAATGGGCTTTTGAAAAGCATGCTGTATCAAGGGAACGGGCTTTTATGTAGCAATAACCATTTTTCGATGGTCGTGAAAGTGTGAAAGACGAACCTCGTTCTGGAAGACCTTGTGCGTAAAAAACGAAAGAAATTGCGACCAAAGTGAGGACTTTCGTGAGGTCCTTGAATGACTCAAAAAAAGTTTTCACCGTGTCTGGTCAGAGACCGCGGACACTTGGATGCTGCATCACGACAACGCTCCCTGTCACACTGCCAATTCCGTGAACGAATTTTTGAACAAAAAGGGTATTCCAGTGTTTTCGCAGCCCCCATATTCACCTGATCTGAGTCCGTGTGACTTATTCCTTTTCCCGAAACTCAAATTCCACCCCAAAGGTCGTCATTTTGCAACAGTGGACAACATCCAAAAGGTCGTGACAGAACAGCTGAGTGCACTTCCGCATGAAGACTTCCAGCAGTGCTACCGGGTTTGGGAGCAACGCCTCCGGGGGTGCGGGCTTCCCAAGGGAACTATTTTGAAGGGGATAATGTTGATTTGTAATGCAGTTAATAAAAAGTTTTATAACAAGTCTCATTACTTTTAGACACTCCTTGTATTATTTCTTCCGTTCCAGGCAGGGTAACTCCCACAGGAACTGTTTACGTGATATTTAATGCTACGTGATTTTATCAAATTTGTTGGTATTTCAATATCGGTTAAAGTGGAATAAAATTAAGTCTGTTTACACGAGACGTATATTTCAAATATCTTGTGTTCTTTTGTCCCTGGAACTGTTATGTGCTGCCCTCTCTGAAAAAAGATGGCACCATATTACTCTAATAAAAATATTAATGATAATAGTAACATAATTGTCAAAAACCAAAGAAACAAATGCATTTCTACACATCTGAGACAAGCCTGTTGGATACTAAAACTTCGTTTACCATGTTTCGACCCTGACGACCTATCGATCACGATAAATGACATGTGTGTTGCTAAGAGGCTCAAATATCTGGCACAGGGATTTTGGTGGGAATTTGAAAATCACACTCAGAATGCCCAAATTTAAAACTCGGTACTACAAAAACGCGTGGGCCGGATAGCTCAGTCGGTATAGCGACTGACTACGCGATGGATGGTCCGGGATCGAATCCCGGTAGGACTACGTTTTTCGCCCTTCCAGACCGGCCCTGGGGCCCACCCAGCCTCCTTCTAGTGCCGCGGTAATGGAAGAGTAGAGCTATACCTCTACACCGAGCCTGTGACGGGATCACTTTACCTTTACCTTTACTACAAAAATGCGAATGTATCAGAAGTGTTACGCTCGCTTTTCGGACATATATTTACTTGATTATCTGACAATATGTTAAACTCGCGGCGATAAGTAAAGAAAATATAATAATTTTTTGATCACTTGTCACCTTACGCGAAAACCAATGTCCTGTTTCAGCAAAATCGTGTAACACCTCACACATAATTCAGTACGTTGTTTGCAGAACTTTTCTAATGATAGAATGGTTTCCTCTGATCCCACCAACAGAGTTTCAACTTGGAAAAAACGTGTTTTTTTTTGACATGGCACGTATTTATGAGAAAATTTGAAACATTCCACTATCTTCTTGGAATCAGTTGTACAGTACAAAGTCTATAACTGTTGAGCAAATTGTATTAGCGGTTGCTTGCCTTTACCTGAAACGCTAAGGGTGTAGTGATGTGGCTGTCATCTAAACACATGCTCCTGGGCGCCTTTATCATTATCTCCTCTAAACCAGTGACGGAAATGAGGCAATGAACAATACGTGTTGCCTGAGCAAACTTGGACCGTGGTGACGCGATTTTAGAAGACAGTGGATAAAATGTTTTTACATTTATAAGCTCCCGACATTCTAAAAAGAAATTCGTAAGTAACGTACTTTACTTTAACTGAAAATGAAAATGTACAAAAAACTATTTTTTAAACTCAAGGTTCCGTGCATCACAATTAAATTTTAATAGAAATCCAACCAGATGCAACAGTATGCAGATATTTATTTACTGCAAAGTCACTCTACATGTTTCGGGTGTCACAGCACCCATCATCAGGAGTACTAAAACTGTAACCGCAGCCTCCGGTACAGGTCATAATACTGGTACAGCTACTTCCCTCCAACGTGGCCTGATCGGGACTGGAGGGAAGTAGTTTTATCAGTATTATGACCTGTACCGGAGGCTGCAGTTACAGTTTTTAGTATACCTGATGATGGGTGCTGTGACACCCGAAACATGTAGAGTGACTTTGCAGTGAATAAGTATCTGCATACTGTTGCACCTGGTTGGATTTTTATTAACACAAAAAACTGTGTTTCAGATACCACAGCATCGTGAAAGTAAGTTAGCGTGAGCTACTGCCAGGTTCTGTCATTGTTCTTGCCGTTTTCGGGAAGAAATAAACACAATCCAGGTCAACTTCGTATCCATCAGCTACATACGGCCTTCTAGATGAATAGCTTCCAATTTTTTACAAATCTTCTGCTTAATATTATTCATTAAAATCAGAACTCGCTGGGCATCTGCACTCATTCCTGAAATATATCTCACACACACACACATGCGCGCGCGGGTATAACTGGAATAGAAATGTGAGTTTTGCAACTTTCATGGTATAGGTCACAATTGTGAATATTCATTCCAGCAATTTTCTTCTTTTCCCGCACAACAAAGTCTTTGTGCCATGCAGCCATTTTCTTTTCCATTGTGTATGTTTTCTTGTGACATCCTGTTGTGTATTTCTTATCAATATGGTGTTAATTACCCGAAAAACACATCAATTACAGTTTTTTATTTTTTATTTTCGTTGTTAATATTTTAAAGTGTAAATTTTATAAATTTATATAAGCGCAGTGGTTGGTAAAATAATTGAATGACAACAATTACAGATTTAGTATATTGGACTACACATGTTTCAATTGTCCATTTCATTTGTCTTCAGGTAGGCGATAGATACATGAAAATAATATGAGGGGAAACAGGTCTCTGTTGACATCGGTACGAATAATAACATTCTTCCAAAAACAAAATAATAATATTGAAATGAATAAATGGTTGTGTTGCAGAATTCTCTAGGTATAATCCGTGCAAATTTTAATAAAATGAGATGAACAAAGTAAAATTTGATGAATGATGAAAAGGTAATAAAGATGTAAAATTATATTCGAAGATTTGTACCAGTGTAAGGAGTGGTCTCTCTCCCTGCATATTCTTAATATATTAGGCACCCACCTAACGACGGCTGATCTGTACAGACGAAATATATTGTAGTGTATACTAAAAGTCTAATATATTAGGTGTGCGTTGTATTTGGTCAGATAATTAACACGTTATTAAAATATAAGTACTATCGCTTATGAAAGATCCTTCTCGTCAACGGAAATTTGATTATTCATCGGAATTATGATTGACAATTTCAGGATGTCTGCATACTTACAAACTACATGCTGAACTTTTTCGTTATCAAAAGATAATATTGTTGTTATAAATTCTTGTAATTCGCCTTTTGGGATTCTGTCTGCCAGGTGGTCACGTACCTACTGCGAGTATACTACCGAAAAACGGCTTCATTATTTACTTCATATCCAATACTGCGCTATATAAGTAGCGTGCTCTAAACATAATGCTATCTGCTTTCCGCGTTAAACTTAGCAACTCGCAAGCCTCAAGTGGCGTAATGCAGCTCCATTGAAGAACGCAATTCAGCTAAAACACAATTTATTGTTCTAGTAGAAAAGCGTTTTTTTCTGGACTCTGCAACTATTTCAGAAAAATAATTTACTATAGAATCGTTTTCGCCGTCAACCTCCTATCTGAAATACTGGACTAGAGAGTGTTTCATAATTTTTACTCTTCTATTGGGTGTAAAATATCTTGACATCCACCTAACATGTTTTAAAGTTCTGGGAGTACCTACATTGTATTCTGCAATTCACAACATGTACTCAATTGCTAATTTATTTCTGATGACCCACTGAATATCATATATACTGTGCAAGCAACTGTTCCTACATCCTTCATCACAGACGCATTTTTACATGCGTGAACAATGCCTAGCATTTTCCGGTTAACTACACAAAATGTTGTTATGTTAGATGTGGAATTTTATCTTCAGTATTGTTGACACCGCTGTATTTACCGAACATGACTGCAGCACTGATTTATTGAACTGGCATGTTGAATTTTTCGTAACTTTCCCATTCTTTCCATACGGATGTTTTTATTGAGATGTCGTTTGTAAGGTCCATCAGCAAAATCACAAGTAATTTTGGCTTTTTCATGTGACTGGCAAAATCCAATTCTCTTATTAGGGTAAGAAAATACGTATTACTTGGCTGTACGCGATTCAGGTTTCTAGAGTCATTCGTCTCAGTTTAATAATAATAATAATAATAATAACGTCCCAGTGTTGAGATACAGTTTTGGTATAATTAACTGGAGAACTGAAGAAATGAAAAAGATTGACAGGAAAACTAGAAAGATGCTAAAAATGGATAAAATGCATCACCCAAAAGGTGACATAGACTGCTGTATGTAAAGAGGAAAGAAGGAGGGAGAGGTCTGGTGCAAATCGAAGCGGCATATAAAGAAGAGATAATTAATATGGCAGAATACCTTAACATAAATTACAAAGAAGACCAGTTTGTAAATATTGTTAAACGCCACGAAAGCACTCAACCAAATATGAACTCAATAATTAAGATACCAGCAAAGATTACAGAAGAATTAAGTCAATCAAATGAGAAGAGTGAGGCAAAACAGGATGGAATACAACACACAAAGGCAAGATTGCGAGAGTCCCTAAAGAAAAGAAATGGAAAAACAAATTAATGCATGGACAGTACATTAAGAGCTTATTAGTGAAGAAGACACTTTCTTCTGGCTATGGTAGGGAGACTTAAAGACAGAAACTGAAAGTGAAATAGTGGCAGCACAAGACCAGGCGCTACAAACAAAATATTATGCGACAAAAATATTGAACGCAGAGACAGATAGCAAGTGCAGACTTTGCCAAAAATTTGACGAGACAATAGACCATGCCCAATACTTGCAAAAGAACAATACATAAAAAGACATGATAGAATGTGTGCACAACTACACTTCAACATATGCAAGGAAACAGGGGTACAATTTGACAAAAACACTCGTATGAACATGTGCGAAAATCAGCAGAAACAAGTCAATGAGGCAAGGTAACCGTATTGTAGAATCAACAAGTAAAAGCTGACAGAACTGTCCCCAACAACAAACCAGACATTATAATCTGTGATGATGAAAAGGGAACATGCATGTTAATACACGTTGCAATCTCGGAAGACAGAAATGTGATTAAAAAGGAAGCCGAGAAAATTTTAAAATATAAAGACCTTACAATAGAAATACAGCGCACGTGGAATGTAAAAAAACAAAGGTGATACCAGTAACAATAGGGGCGACTGGGACTGTTTCAAAGTCACTCAGAAAATACGTGAGCAACATACCAGGAAAACATGAAGTCGAAGAACTACAGAAAACAGCCATATTGGGCACTGCACACATACTTCGGAAAGTACTAATGTACAAGTACAATAGATTCAACACTGAAACTAACGATATAAGCACCTTGAATAGTAACAACAGAATAGCTGCAACACTGTGTTCCATAGGGACATAGAATATAAGTATAAATGCCCTGCATAAAGGAAACGATAATGATAATAATAATAATAATAATAATAATACACTTTCCATATTTCACAGAAATTTTGCTGGTTCTTAAAAGAATAGGGATCTCGCGGTCTCACTGGCCACGCACTTTTTATTCGTTGTTCTGCCAAAAACTTTCTGACTCTACGGAAATTATTAAGTGTGCGTGCTTTCTGTATTAGACCAGGGCGCAGATTAAGCAACTTTCAACTTTCGTGTAATTTATTAGGACTGGACAGTGGAATTATACAGGTTGTTTTCAGTTGCCACATTCTGATAAGCTCTTCTTTCAAGCCTATGTATTTTTGGAGCTTCTCAGTGATGGTGCTGTGAAGGTCGTGACTGTTAGGAATCGCTGCATCAATTAAGTATGCTTCTTTTACAGTTTTGCGTAGCCTAATTAAGTCATCCATTGTTATAGATAGTTCCATCAGATGCTAAGGAGCTGTCATTCTATAGTAGCTGAAGTTCTGTAACACGGATTGTGGCTTGTGCTTATAATAGGCATTGGTGCTGCATTTGACAATGCACATGTGATAGCCAGTTCTTGGTAGACAATGTTGGCTACTTGATTGTGGCGATGAGTGTAACCACCTTGAGCCACGGCACGACACACCAATTGTGTGTTGAGTCGTGTCTACGAGGCTTGTTCAGAAACCAAATAACGTTTCGCTGTAAAAGAAATCGAGTAAGGTTGCGTATAAAATTTTACTGTTATCAGATTCTACATTCTTCAACCTATTTTTCCACATATTCGCCGCCATTATTGAGGCACGTAGAGTCTTTGAAATCTGAGGAAAGTGCAAGGACAGATCAGAAATTGTGGTGGTAGGATTGCTGCCTTTAGCCTCTGGACCGACAAAACTAAATTTTATCAAAGTTACACGTGGTATAACTCAGAATGATGACCTGTTTTGGCATGAAAACTATAACAAATAAGCCCGAATATACAGCCATGTAAATAGCTAAAATCTATGTTATGTGCCATCTACTTTAAATGGATGACACGAAAATTTAATTGAAAACCCCAACACGTCTGAATTAACTGACCCAAATAATGAAAATTTTTACAACGGAAATAAAAATGGAATTTGGTCTGGACAAAAGTGGGACACTTAATTCCAAAACGCGTAAAAGGTGTAACTAGAAGGATTCGAAAAACAAAGAGACGTAACAGAGCCAATGAATGAAACCGACATCTACATATATCTTGGTTTAGTGCCGTATAAACAAATTCAACAACTGAGATTAAGAGGCAAATGAAGCTGCAATGGCTTGTGTGTGTGCGTGTGCACTGGTTTATATTACGACTACCACATCGGAATTGCCGTGGTCGACAAGCACGCGCGCGCGCGCACACACACACAGTTATATGCCAACTATGCAACAAGTGCCAACTCGTTCCTGGATTTCCATGGTTTTCCACAGCTTCAGGTGTGCTGCAATGTGTTGATGGTAAGGCGAAGTGAATCTGAGTAAGATAGACATCTTAAAATACCGGTGTTTT
>Ga0123352_10010933_pt1 | contig 14279 bp, 14 predicted proteins | sample TergutLab28metaG_FD_89700 | JGI IMG/M metagenome (GOLD analysis project Ga0123352, IMG submission 89700) | Labiotermes labralis P1 segment gut microbial communities from Petit-Saut dam, French Guiana - Lab288 P1 | ecosystem: Host-associated > Arthropoda: Insects > Digestive system > Gut ... | reverse complement strand
CGGAGTGTATAAACACGTCTCTCCGGCAATGAAGATAGGCATTACCGATCATGTTTGGAACATCAGGGAACTGTTGGGTTTTTCTTATAGAAATAACAAGAGTCATTAACTACAACATTACCACTGGAACAGCATGAGAGAGACAAGAAATAGAATAGCCCACATCTACACCCAAGTTCGCGTAATTTCTGGGCACAAGAAGATGTGTGTCCACGATCGAAGTCCGCCGAACCTCAATGTTTCGATAATGTTCTTCGTGTTCTCGTCGGTGTCACACGATCTGAGATATGTTTTTATTCAATTCGAGTTCTTTTCAACTGAATTCTGGACTTCGGTCATCTTCATAAAGGCAGTATTTCACTCCGCTTCCCTCTATCTTCACGTATGTAATTGTGCCCATTGAGCACAATGACGTTCAACCATCGCCTCGGCCTTGCCAGACATGAAAAATCAAAGCGATCCGAGCACCCTTGTACTCATAAGTTCCGCGAATTTAGGTCTACAACAACATAGATCATGAAATAACATGGTCAACGATAACAGAACGGCTACCTATGTTGAAGGAAACCTGCAAAAAAATTCTGCACAAACTTGAAAATCATTGATGGATCGATCAGAATTTTGAAAGGATAAAATAGTGATAGGAGACATTTCCCGCGAAATTTTTTCATGAAAGAATTATGCTTAAATCACAATATGTGCAACTCCGTGCTTCCTCAGGTTCAGATTCTTCTTGATCGTGAAATTATAAGATATGCGGCAGAGAGCAAAAGGTCCGCAGTATAGATCACCTTTAAAAAACAGACTGCCCGGAAATAAGGGATTTTAGTGCAGAGGAAGGGATTTGAACCCTCGGACCACTAAGGACAAGGCCCTCAACCTTGCGTCGTTGGCCAGGCTTGACTACCTCTGCGCAGTGGTCTGTGATGGATATAGGGTAAATATACTTTACCGTCTCGCCGGTTTCAGGAGATCAGCGGCAGTGAATCGTATCTTTCGTATCACAGTCTGTTCACAAGGCCGGCGACAATTATGGGCAGGGAAATGGTGGCGTCTCCTTCAACGGTAACGTTGTCGGCAGCCTCTTTCACTTTTCCCCACGATATCGCTTCTCTTACCTGGGCGCCGGACAGCGAACCGTCGAACTCCTGCGCGGTCGTAAGATAAATTGCGTGGTCGAGACCTCCTCTGAACTGATTCCACCATATGACATGGTGCTTCGATATCCCGCCGCCCACTATTATGGCTCCCGTGTATTCCGCATTGGCCGTTATTTCATTCAGAACCTGCTCATCTTTGAAGAGATCTATCCTGAGGTCGCGGTGATTCTGGTAATACATCCACAACTGGCATCCGAAGGAACCGTCCGTGGGTCCGGGAACGAATACGGGCACACCTTTCTTATGACATTGATATAAAAGACTGTTTTCGTCTTCCAGCCTTGAACCGACGGCATCGATTATCTCATGCGTCGCCAATGATTTCGTCTCTGCGAATATCTCCTCGAACATAGGTCCCAAGCGTTCTTCAAGGACCTCTCCGTAGCATTCGTCCGGAACAAGAACGTTTCCCAGGCGGCTGACGCCCTCATGTCTCAGCTTTGCGTCGTCCATCATGAAATCTCCGTGATAATACGCCCTCCATGTTCTGGAAAGATCGTGGTCGAGGGTGCCGCACGTTGTTATTATGAGGTCGACCATCCCTCTTTTCACCATGTCAACGATCACGCCGCGCGTACCCGTTGCCATGATGCATGCGGGGAACGACAGGAACTTGACGCATCCTTTCTGCTTGATCATCCTTTCCGCAAGGTCGGTCGCATCCGCGAGCTTCTGCGCCGTGAACCCTCCGGATCCGCCCATGATCCTCAGCAGCGAATCAACGGTCATTCCTTTCTCTACTTTGATATCTTTCACCGGTATGAGGTCCATGATTCCGACCACCTGATGTGCGCTTCACAGTTTACCACATAAATAAACAATTGCGTCCGCGGCGCAGCAATGAGATAAAAACAGATAGTCAATCCAGTCAGTGCGTGCAGCATAGGCTCACACTTATCTATGCGCATGCGATTATTATCCCGAACGGACATGATGATCATAGCACGCGGTATGGAATATGCGGAGGTTTTGAACGCGGTCAAAGGAAGGAAGGCCGCAGTATGGACATGCGACACATGCGCAAGACTGTGCGACCGCATAGGAGGGAAGGATGCGGCCGACAGGCTGGCATATGAGCTGAGGTCCGACGGCATAGATGTGGTATCATCCACTTCCGTATCCGCAGCATGCCTTATATCGAAAATATGTTTGAAGATGGAAGAGATTCCGGAAGAAGTCGACATAATCATTTCGCTGACGTGCGACATCGGCGTGAAATGCGCCGCAAGAACATTCAAAAAGGAAATATTATCTCCGCTTGTCACACTGGGCCGCGGATTCGTGGAAGCTGACGGAACGCCCGTTGTAATATCGGCGTTCGATGAGTATCTGACGCTCAACGAGGCGGCCAAGAAGGAAAAGAGGGCCACGGGTCCGCTGGTATGATCCTCTCTTTTCCGGAAACCGCAGCGCGGTAAATCATGTGTTCGTTCAGGTATTAAATAATATATACAATGACGCATTAGGGAGACCTCAACGTTAGGGGTAAACTAAATGATAGACATAACACAGAATCTGTTGTTCATGATCCCTATTGCGGCCGTAACGGCCTTGGTGTTCGCCCTGTATTTCTACAGGGACATCTTTTCTAAGGACACTGGAACTGCAGAGATGCAGAAGATATCCAATGCCATTAAAGAAGGTGCCATGGCCTATCTGGCGCGTCAATATAAGACAATAGGCATTATAAGCGTTATACTGGCAGTAATTCTGGGAATCGCGGGTGCACTGGGTGCATTCGATATGACTCCCGATGCACACGGTAAATGGACCATATCCTTGGCATTCCTGGTGGGTGCCGGATTCTCGATCCTTTCGGGTTACATCGGTATGTATGTATCGGTCAACGCGAACATAAGGACCGCCAGTGCGGCACGCAGATCGCTGGGCGAGGCATTCAAATGCTCGTTCCGCGGCGGCGCCATATCGGGTATCGCGGTCGCAACGCTCAGCCTTCTCGGTGTATTCGCACTTGTGGTTATATTCGAGATGTTCTTTGGGGAAATAGGATTAACACTTGAGACGATCATCGGATACGCATTCGGTGCATCACTTGCCGCGCTGTTCGCACAACTGGGCGGCGGAATTTACACGAAAGCGGCGGATGTCGGCGCAGACCTTGTCGGAAAGGTGGAAGCCGGTATCCCCGAGGACGACCCGAGGAACCCCGCGGTCATAGCCGATCTTGTCGGTGACAACGTGGGTGACTGCGCGGGTCGAGGTGCAGACATATTCGAATCAACGGCAGCGGAGATCATCGGTGCGATGATCATCGGTTTTGCGGTGTTCAAGGTATTCTTGGACCCGGTCAATAATCTGGAACAATACATAAGCGAGGCATGGTATTTCCTACCTCTCGTCATACTGGCGTTCGGTCTGATCGCTTCGCTCGTGGGAATATTCGTCACACGTATGAAGGATGACAGTTCGGATCTGTATAAAACGCTGAACTTAGGATATTATGTGACGGCGGCTTTGATAGTCGTATCGCTGGCATTCGTGACATGGTGGATGCTTCCGGAAGACCAATGGTACTTCTTCTTCGGATGCGGTCTTATCGGAATTGCGTTGGGTATAGTGATAATATACATCACGCAGTACTACACCGCAGGAACGTGGAGACCGGTCAGGGAAATAGCGAAAGCGTCTGACACCGGTCCGGCAACGAATGCCATTACCGGTCTTTCGATAGGTATGGAATCAACGGTCATGCCGATGATAGCGATTGTCTTCGCGATAATCGGTACGTACACCTTGGGAACATTCGCGGCACCGTGCGAAAGCGTAGCGTTCGAGTACGGTATATACGGTACGGCGGTCGGTACGATCGCAATGCTCGCATCCTCGGCATTTATCCTCGCGGAGGACACATTCGGTCCGATAACCGACAATGCGGGCGGTATCGCGGAGATGAGCAACCAGCCGAAAGAGGTCCGTGAGAGAACCGACAGACTGGACTCTGCGGGCAACACGACGAAAGCCCTCACAAAGGGATACGCAATGGGTACCGCCGCACTCGCGGCGTTCCTGCTGTTCGCGGCGTACTTCGAGATAGTTGCGATCAGGACCGGAGAACCACTGAAAGATGTGTTCAACGTCAATATCGGCGACCCGCTGATATTCGCCGGTGCACTGGTCGGCGGTATGCTCGTGTTCTTCTTCTCGGCGCTTGCCATAAGGGCCGTGGGAATAGCAGCGGGCGCAATGATCGAAGAGGTCAGAAGGCAGTTCAGGGAGAACCCGGGCATCATGGAAGGCACAGCGGAACCGAGCTACAGCCAGTGTGTTGACATAGCGACACGCGGCGCTCTGAAGGCAATGATCCTTCCGGCGATGTTACCGATCGTCATACCCTTGTCGTTAGGTCTGGCGTACAGATTCCTGTTCCCGGAGGTCGCTGTTGCGGCGGTCGGTGCACTGATCATGATAGGTACCGTTGTCGGTATCCTCATGGCTAACTTCCTCAACAACGGAGGAGGCGCATGGGACAACGCGAAGAAGTACATCGAAGAAGGCAACCATGGCGGAAAAGGCTCGCCGGCACATGCCGCGGCCGTTGTCGGTGACACCATCGGCGACCCGTTCAAGGACACTGCCGGTCCGTCGATACACGTGCTTGTGAAGTTACTGCCGACCATTTGTCTGGTCACGGCGGTCCTCTTCATAGCATAAACCCTTTAATCGATTCCACGCCGGGTTTCGGCCCGGTAACCTTTTACTTTTTTAATGCTGACGGTGATCACAGGATCTGCGTCAAAAATCCGGATTGCTTTATCTCTAATAAGGCAAGTTTATATAAGAGCGCAATAATCGGTAGACATTCGAGTGTTCTATCATGTACATATTGACACAGTCTGAGAAAGTGGTGCGCATCCCGCCCGCAGACCTGAAAGAGGATATAGAAGCGGTCATCGGCGAACTGACAAAAAGCGCATATGAAGGTAAATTCGGCGAGGACGGAACGATGACGGTCCTCATAAGCAATGTTGAGACGGTCGGTCCGGGACGCATAGTCCACGGAGACGGTGCGGTATACCAAACCGTGAAATACGACCAGCTGGCGTTCAAACCGAAGGACAATGAGATCATCGAGGGCATAATATGCGAGGTCGTGAAATTCGGCGCATTCGTAAGATTCGGGCCGATCGACGGACTGCTTCACATAAGTCAGGTGATGGATGACCGCGTTGATATCGATTCGGAGAACCAGAGGCTGGTAGGCAAGGATTCCGGAAGATTCCTGGCCATCGGGGACAAGGTAAGGGCGAGAGTGGTCAGCATAGACATCAACGAGAAGAATCCCGAGGACAGCAAGATAGGACTGACAATGCGTCAGCCGGGCCTCGGTAAACTGGAGTGGATCGATGACGACCAGAAGAAAAAAGAAGAATCCAAAGGTGATACGAAATGAGGGCATGTAAACAATGCAGCTTCATATCAACGGACGACACATGTCCGAGATGCGGCAGTCCGACATCAAAGGAATGGCAGGGATACCTTGTGATCGTGGATCATGAAAAATCCGATATTGCCAAAAAGATGGGCATAACTTCCAACGGGAAGTATGCGCTGAGAGTACGCTGATATGTCCGGTCCTGAGAGGTCGAGAAGAGTTCCCGATGAGAAAAGGGAGTTGTTCAAGGAGCCTTTCGGATCACTCATAACTGAAAACGACTTAAAAAAAATGAACGGTAAGATCATCACTGTCGGCGATGTCGTGTCGCTGATTGTGAACAGACATGGCATCATACCGGACATATCCGTCTACGACGGAATGACGGAAAGGCGCGAGACGACCGAGTTCAGCGACCTCGTGAAGAACGAAGGCCGCATAACGGACGAGGTCGTAAACCCGGCGGGAATGATAACCGCCGAGCTCGTGAACGCCGTAAGAAACGCTTTATCCGGAACGGAGAAGAGAACGATCCGCGTGATCGGCGAGGAGGACCTGGCAACGCTGCCGTGCATCATTCTGTCGCCGGTCGGTACGAACGTGATCTACGGCTGGCCGGGGAAAGGTATGATGCTCATCATCACGGATGAAAGCGTCAGGAAGAGAGCGGAACAGCTCTTGAACGAGATGGAGGAGATTCCATGAGAATAGAGATAACAGAGAAGAAGGAAAATCTGCTGCAGGAAAGGACAGAGGTACGTTTCACAGTGGATCACACGGGAGAGGCGACACCTACGAGGAAAGCGGTCATCGATGAGATAACGAAATTGATGAAAGCGAAGAAAGGCACTGTTGTGATAAACAACATCGACACACAGTACGGCCGCGGCATATCGAAAGGATATGTAAAGGTGTACAGATCGAAGGATGCCGCGCTCAAGATAGAGAGAGAATATCTCCTGAAGAGAAGCGGTATAGAGAAGACAGAGGAAGCGCCTGCTGCAGCCGAAGAAGCACCCAAGCCTGCGGCGGTACCTGCGGTCGAAAAGGCAGCAGAGGAAGCACCTGCTGAAGAGCCCGCAATAGAAGAGGCAGCAGCCGAAGAGGCACCCGCAGCAGAGGAAGCGCCTGCGGTTGAAGAGGTAGCAGAAGAAGCACCTGCTGAAGAGCCCGCAATAGAAGAGGCAGCAGCCGAAGAGGCACCCGCAGCAGAGGAAGCACCTGCTGAAGAGCCTGCGGTTGAAGAGGAGGAATAAGGATGCCAGCTGCAAAGAAGAAGAAAGAAGTGACAAAGAAGAAACCCGTCTCGAAGAAGGACGCATACGAAGTGAGCGGCGACAAAGTGACCCGTAAGAAACCCGTGTGCCCGAAATGCGGACCCGGCGTCTTCATGGCCACACACAGCGACCGTGTTTCCTGCGGTAAATGCAGTTACACCGAGTTCAAGAAGTAAAGTGCGGCAACGCACACTTTCAACATTTTTAAACGGGCCTGTGGTGTAGCACGGATATCACCGAGGCCTCCGGAGCCTCAGACCCGGGTTCAAATCCCGGCAGGCCCGCTCTTTTTGCATCTTTTCCGATAGCATCACATCAAGAACATGTGACATTTTGCAAAATCTATTATAATCGCCACATCTTTATTCAATATCAGAGGCATATTTCGAATCGGAAAGGAGCATCTGAGATGAGCGTTACAAAAGAACAAGCCCTGAGCATGCTGGACATAACACTGAGGGAGTTCGAGGAACTCTATTATGTGAACGAAAAACTGTTCCGCTCGGTCAACAACTGGTTCTATTTCGCCAATGACAGGAAAGCCTCATCGCTTGCATCGAAAGGTTACGTATGCTACGGACGCAACCGCGCCCGCAAACAGGCGTTCGGCTTTCCGGAAGACGGCCACGGAGGTTTGTTCCTGCGCTGCGATTCGGAAGCCGATATCGATGTACGCGCAAAATGCGGCAATGAAAAGAACGGCATCGTGTATTTTGATCTGGAAGACGGCACCAAGGCCCATTACGGAATATTAAAGGACCCGATCGGACTGTGGGGTCCGGAAGATGCGGAATATTCTTCAGTCATAATTCCGAACAAGCCGCAGACTAAAACGTGGCCGTACTCAACGAAAGGCAGCACAACGTTCGAAAAAGCGAGCAAAGAAGAAGGAACACTGCCTTACTATGTTCTTTCAGGCGAGATCGAGAAACTCATACCCGCTCGGATCAAAGAGGATCTCGGATTATCGGATCGGTGACACATTTTCCATGGCAGACGGATACTTCAACACCGAAGCAAACGTTCTTTAGTGTGCTGTATAATCAGGTGCACATGCGATGGATGATACGCGGAAAGATACACGGAGCCTTCGTTACAATGACAAGACTTGATTATGAAGGCAGTATCACCGTTGACGTTGAACTTCTGGAAAAAGCGGGGATATGGGTCGGCGAGAAGGTACATATCGCCAATATGACCAACGGAGTACGCTTTGAAACGTACACAATGGAAGGCGAGAGAGGCTCGGGAATGATCGCACTGAACGGCGCGGCGGCGCGTCTCTGCAGCGTAGGCGACAAGATCATAATAATGGGTTACGAATTGGTCAGCGAACCCGTAAAAGCGAAAGTGGTGACCGTTGATGAGAACAACCGAACGGCAAAAGAGTTCACCTACTGATATTCTGAAAATATATTCAGACGGAGGCTCACGCGGAAATCCGGGACCGTCGGCGTTCGCGGTGGTCGTATGCAGGAACGGAAAGATAATCCATCAGCATTCAGAGTACATCGGAATACGGACAAACAACGTTGCCGAATACCGCGGTCTCATTTACGGCGTTGGATATGCGCTCGATCTGAGGGAGAATGATGTTGAGTTCATCATGGACTCGGAACTTGTTATAAAACAGATGAAAGGAGAATACAAGGTCAGATCCGAGGAATTACTGAAGATGTATAATGACGTGAAAGCAATGGCGTCAAATTTCCGTATATTGAAATTCACACACGTCCGGCGTTACAATTCTATGATAACTCTTGCAGACAAACTTCTCAACATGAAACTGGATGCGGTCGGCAAAACATAATGAAAGCATCATGACGAACACATCGCAGGCCATTCGCCGAAGTTTTAATTTCGTCATTATCGGCAACGATTACGAAAGATTTAAAACGGTTACGGTATTCGAGGGGTCATGGAGTTCAGTTCGGTCGAAAAAACAAAGGATTCCGTCAAAATACGCATCAAGGATGCCAATATGACGCTCATCACGCCGCTTCTCAACAAACTGTCTGAGGATGAGAATGTTACCAACGTGCGATACGTTGAGAAACATCCTGAGCTCGAGGACCCCGTCCTTATGGTTTCGGTTAAAAAAGGAAAACCTGAAGAGGCAATAAAAAGGGCCGCGGAGAGGATATCCGAATATTTTTCTGATCTTGCCGTAAAAAAATGATCATATGTATCGAAGATGCAGCACCGCGGAAGCGGATATCGGCATGTGCTACTATCTGAGCGGTGCGGACGGTACGGGCGGACGTTTGAAAGCGACGCCGGAAGATTTCATTGTCAATGAGATCTCAAAACGTCCGGAGGAGCGCAGTGACGGCAGATTCATCATAGCATCGGTGACTACCAGGAACTGGGAGACAAACCGTCTTGTTCGAATACTTTCGAGATCGATGAACATATCAAGGGAAAGGATCGGTTTCGCGGGTACGAAAGACAAACGGGCCGTCACCACGCAGCTGATGTCATTCGAAGCCGATGACGGGTCGCTTTCTAAGGTGGATCTTAAAGACATTCATATCAACGAGACGTACAGATCGAAACAGAGTATACGAATAGGCGATCTGATCGGCAACCGTTTTGAGATAAACGTCACTGATTGTACAAAATCCGAAGAGAATATAAGATCAACGATGGATTCGGTCACGTCCGACATAAAGGCAGCGGGAGGATTTCCGAACTACTTCGGAGTTCAGAGATTCGGAACGTCAAGACCGATAACGCACCTGGTGGGCGAAAAGATAATCCGCGGAGACATAAGAGGCGCTGTTGATATTTATCTTTCAAAACTTTCCGACCATGAATTTCCGGACACCACGGAAGCGAGGAAGATGCTGGCAGACCGTTCATCCTTTGAAGACGCGATCAAGATAATGCCGAAGACGATGTCCTTTGAAAGGACGCTTGCGGAACATCTGATAAAACATCCGGACGATGACGCCGGCGCTATATCCAAACTGCCGTCGAATCTTCAGATGATGTTCACGCACGCATACCAGTCTTATCTTTTCAATCTGATGCTCAGCAAGAGGATGGAATTGAACATCCCTTTGAACCAACCGGCGGAAGGAGATGTGGTGATACCGGTGGACGCCGATAAGGTGCCTATGCATGAAAGACCGATTATCGTGACGTCGAAGAACATGGATCTCGCGGAAAAACAGCTGCGTTCCGGAAAGGCGTTCATTGCGATATCCCTGTTCGGAGCGGAGAGCGAACTGACGGATGGCCTGATGGGCGAGATCGAACGCATGATAATAAACGGGGAAAATATAACCAATGAAAATTTCATAGTCCCAGAGTTGCCGAACTGCAGCTCCAAAGGGAGCAGGCGCGAGATCATCTGCCCGGTCGGCGATATGGCGTATGACGTCACCGGCAAAGGATACAGGGTAAGTTTCTCCCTGTCCAAAGGGAATTATGCAACCTGTCTTCTCAGAGAGTACATGAAATCGGACATGATCTCATATTGATAATCAGATGTGCATGCTTGTACCTTTCTTACCTTTCTTGGAAAGCTTATCTATCGTTCGTGCGGCGTAGATTCCAACGTTGAAGAGTCTCATGATAGTGTACGTGTTTATGTCGCCGGTCATCTCTGATGCTCCGGCCGCCGCGTCTCTGACGCTCTGCGAGAACGCAACGGGTTCCGAATCATCGGTTATCGCCCTGTATATGTATGCGATCAATCTTTTTGCTTCGTCGATCGTTTCCGCTTCGGACGCCATGAATGCGGCCGGGATGCTCACAAGCGGGTTTGAATCTATATTATCCAGATGTTCGTTTATGATCAGGTTCCTCGAAAGCCTTTCCATCTTTTCGAATTCTTTCGTTGATGTGTCGATATCTCCGTATTCCTCTATGTTTGAAAGATATTCAAGCAATGTGTCTCCAGTATCTTCGTCTATTCCGAGTTCTGAGAGCATATGATCATCGCTTATTGCGCTCCCTGTCTCATACGCATATTCTAAAACGGAAATAGCCAGACTGTATATTTCATTGTCATTCGATTTCGTATGTGCTGTGCTGTCCGTATCATCGTCATCATGATCGCTGACCGTCCGGCGGCCGGGCCATCTGATCCGCGTGTGCGTACGTTCGCCGTTATGATCGTCAGCTTTTTTCTCAAGCAGTCTGCTCAGTTCTTCCGCGATCTCCGCAGTACTGTCGTCGCGGCTGGATAACGTTCTGTAGATGGGTATGGCCTTTTCTTCATTTCCTTCTTTCACGTAGAGCCTCGCGCAGCTCAGCAGAGAGGGAGTGTCAAACGGATCTGCGTTCAAAGCAGAATCAAGGTTCTTCCTCGCTGCAGCGTATTCTCCGTCCTCAAGCTGCATTGTGCCTAAGCGCTCTAACGCCCTGACATTGCCGGGATCGATTGTGCTTGACACCGAATAACTTTTCTTGGCCGCCTCACGGCTTCCGAGCTTCTCCTGCACATATCCCCGTCTGTAGTACGTCCCGCTGTCGTCAAAGCCGTTGCGTATCGCGGAATCATATGATATAAGAGCATCATCGTAATCCTCAGATTCGCTTTGTATGCTTCCCATATGAAGATATATCTCTCCTTTTTCGGAGACGTCGTTCAGTGCTTCGTTCAGTGCGTCCAGAGCATCGCGGGTATTACCCATGGCGTAATATATCGCCGACCGTGTCAGATGGACCTTCGGCACCTCGGGCGACAGCTCTACCGCTCTGGATATCATATTCAGCGCCTGCTTATATTCCCTCGATTCGCAGAGCGCGTTTGCCAGCTCGTTCAAAACATCACAGTTGTCAGGATCCTCAAGTATCGCCTCATGATACAATGCGACCGCGCTTGAACCGTCCCCTGCCATTGCCTTCAGTTTGCCGCGCAGCACAATGACCTCCGCATCCTTCGGGTCTTTAGTTTGAATTTCGTTATATATCTTCATGGCCGCATTGTAATCGCCGTTACGCGTAAGGGCATCCGCAAGCTCAAGCTTCACCGCACGGTCGTTCGGCTCTATGGACAATATCGATCTGCAGGTTTCAATTTCAAGATCGAGATCACCTTTCAATCGGGCAGAATTCTTTTTCATCGTCAGGATGCCTATTTCTCCCCACCCGGAGGATACGTTGTCCAAAACTTTCAGCGCTTCATCATGTTTTCCCATCATCTGATAGGCTTCCGCCATGTCGGTGAGCGCACCCAGGTTCTTCTTATCCGCCTTAAGTATCGCTTTGCATACTTCTATCGTTCTCTCATGCATCCCGTCGCGTTTACAGATGTTTTTCTTTATATCAAGAACTTTGACGTTTCTTCCGTCGACCTTCAGCGCATGGTCCAGGAAGAACATGGCCTCTTCGGTTTTTCCGGCATATGCGAGTATCTGCGATTTGCGGACAAGCGCGAACACATTCTCCGGAGAATCGGCTATCACACGGTTCAGTGAAAGAACGGCTCCTTTCAGATCGCCGCGCTTCTCCTGGATCATCGCTTTCGATAACCAGTATTCCGTGTTATCCAGATCGAAGATCATGGCCCGGTCGTAAGAGGATTCGGCCTCGCTGTATCTGCCCGCCATCTCCTCCGCCAATCCTTTGGAGTGCCACTGTCTTGCATCATGCGGCAATGTCTCAAGCGCTTTTGAGAATGACGCCGCGGCACCATTGAAATCCGCCGATCCGTATTCGGCGTTGCCTCTGAGGCCCCAGAGGTCCGGTCCGCTTTCATCGTCCACGAATTCCTTTGCGATCTCCGAGGCTTCGTTCATCCTCTCGCTTTCTATGAGAAGAGAAAGGATGGAAGACAGCATCTGCGTGTCATTCTTCATCCTAAGCGCATGTTTGTATTCTTCGATCGCTTCCTCCAGTTTACCGAGCATGTCCAGCGAATACGCCATGTCCTTCGAGGCATACGCGTTCATAGGATCAAGGATAAGTATTCTGCGGCATATCTCAAGCGCCTTAGCATATTCTTTCGTTCTTATGCGTATATCCTTCATAACCGACAGCGAGGCTATGTGGTCGCCGTCGTTCTTAAGCGCACGTTCCGCGTTCATCACCGCGTCCCGGGTTCTTCCCTGCCTCAAACGTATCTCCGCCTTTATACAGTATCCGTCTGCCGTCTTCGGGGAAAGTTTGATGACAGTGTCGGCGGCCCTCAGTGCGACTGTGTCCCGTCCTAACATTATCTCGTTCCGGGCATTCATAAGGTGTACGTCAACATCGTTCGGGAACATCGGTATCAGCATATGCAGGATGTCGGCGGCCTCCTTGTTCAGTCTAATCCTCGACATAAGGTCGCATACCAGAATATACGCGGATCTGTCTCCATGTTCAGATCTGAGAAATCTTTCCGCGCAGGCGATGAATTCCTTCTCGGTGCTCTTCGATGCGAGGATCTTAAGCATACACTCCGCAACGTTCCTGTTGTTGTCGTTCTTCCCGCCCATGGCCTCAAGGAGCACCAGCGCGTCATTCCGCTTTCCCATCGATGAAAGGATGTTTGCTTTCTCAACGATGATACTGTCTATGTTCGGATATTTGGATAATATCAGGCCGTAGAGCTCCGATGATCTTTTGTACTCTCCGACATCACCGGTGATCCTGGCGGCCGCCAGCAGGAAATCGAGATGGCCCGACGTATAACCTTCTGACAATTCCAATCTTTTGCGTGCGTTGCCTTTGTCGCTGCCGTACCATCCTTTGTATATGTCCTGAAGTTCAAGCAGTTCCCGGTCATAGGTCTGAACCGGCTCCGGCGCCTCGCCGGACATTATCAGCGGTATGTTCTTCAGGACATCCCATCCTTTTCCCGGATCGATGGATATCAGTGCGTCATATGTTCTTATGAATGACGAATCTATGGCATTCGAGCGTATCAGATGGTTCATTGCGCTCTCGCTGTCCCCGGAACGCAATGCAAGCATCCCTTCAAGATATTCTTTGAACGCGGTGTCCGGAACATCAGCCAGTTTCTTCATGAGCGAGCCGGAGACATCCAGATTTCCGCACTTGATGACGATGTCGATCGCCTCCATTATCGGGTACATGTCACTCGGTTTGCACAAATCCAGTATCTTGATCGCAATCGACTCGAGATCGCCGACCTCTTCCTTAGCGGACATCCTCAGCATCTTCACGAGAACGGCGGAGTGCATCTGTTTCATCGTTGTCAAAGCGTCGTTTATCACCGCAAGAACGGACAGCTTATCATGCTGGCGTATCTTTTTTTTTTCTTTACGGTCGATATCGCATATCTTGTTCCATATCCTGATGTCATCCGGGTCCGTGAGAACGGGTTCGGAAAGCTGCATACCCGTTGAACGGTGTCGCTGAATTAATAATTATGGTTCTTTAGGGATTTGAGTGGAAACAGCACACCGCAGTGCGTTGAAACCGATGACATTCGAACCGGAACAGAGTATCGCCGCGGTGGCATGATGATGAAGCGGGAGAGGATCGGACAGG
>Ga0123352_10010932_pt1 | contig 14279 bp, 10 predicted proteins | sample TergutLab28metaG_FD_89700 | JGI IMG/M metagenome (GOLD analysis project Ga0123352, IMG submission 89700) | Labiotermes labralis P1 segment gut microbial communities from Petit-Saut dam, French Guiana - Lab288 P1 | ecosystem: Host-associated > Arthropoda: Insects > Digestive system > Gut ... | reverse complement strand
TTTTTTTTTTTTTTGTTGTTTTTTTTCCCCCCTTGTGGGTTCCTACACTTTTCTCTCCCCCCCCCCCCCCCCCCCCAAATTTCCCTGTCTTGCACCACATTGGAAGTGCTGTCATTTGTGTGTTTTTGGTTATGATGCTGTAGTCTGACTTCTTAATATTTTGGAGGAGCCTGCTTCTGTTCTTGCAATCTGTGAAGATAGAGACAGGACATACCTCTGAAACATGGGTAACAGACAGCATCACCGTTAAGCCTTATGTATGCCATTCAGTTGTTGCTGCTTCCCACTGTCCTTCAGAATTAAATTTAATTTTGATTGTAAGCTAGACCCATGCAGATGTGAGGCTGAATGCGCTGTTAACTTTAAACCATCATGGTTTGATTGATGAAAGTGCAAGCCCTCATACTGGCAGTGATGCCCTTTCAGGGGTTGAGAGTTGTTAATAGAGAAAGTTTGCCAAAATATATGATGAGGGACAGAATTTGGTTTCTTGTATTTCAGCAAACATTTGAATTTAAATTAAAATCCTAATGTTTTGTGCTGTCAGCCCTATTTTCTTTTTGCTTATCCCAATGGTTGCATGGTGTAAGGTGTGGGTCTGGCTGCTTACTAGCTGGGATTGTGGGTTCGAATCCTGCTGGGGGCATGCATGTTTGTCCCTTGTGAGTGTTGTGTATGTCAGGTATAGGCTTCTGTGATGGGCTGATCATGTATCCTGATCAGATCTACCAAGTTTGGTGTGTGTGATCATGATACCTGAACAGTGAGGAGGCCTAGGCCCACTAGAGCAGTCAAGCCATGAGAAAAAGAAATTGCATGTTTAATGAGGTACTATTTCACTATGTTGTAAAGGGCAGGGCATTTGTAATTTTCATATAATCCGCTTCAGATGGCATATAGAGTTAGTGGCCAGTTCTTGCCATTTGTATTGTCAGGGACAGTCCAGAAGAAATACATGCTGTTTTATTGTGTGTTCCATCGTTTGCCCGAGAAAGACCTATTTTATGTGAGGTGCTGGTTTTTGTTGTGGCTGGCAGTGAGAACACATCTGGGATGTGAACTGTAGTCTGGTAGATAGGTACCAGCGTTTCAGAGGAATGTATATACCTGTCTTCCAACTACATATCACATCCCAGAAGATTGCTATGCTATTTTAGCGTTCTGTTCCCTTGGTAGGATGTATTTTGAGCAATTTCATTTCAATCTTTTGATTGTCCCATCCTATATTACAGTAAAGGGAAAGTGTACTTTAATCACAGTGTAAGTGCCTTTGAATACATTCTGTGTTCTTTTATGTAAACGTGACATACAGAAGCATTGAGTTCTCAAACTTTCTCACATGCTGCAGAAACAGTGCTGTAATTTAACTTGCTTTATATATATGTTTTATACTGGCCTCTTGGCTTCAGTGATGGCTTTATAAGAAAAAGCTGAAACATTTATACACGTATTTGATTTTGTATTTTTAATAAATGTGGTATGTTGACTGAAATACCATTTTAATTTTGAGTTTGTTTGTGTTTCATATAATTACGTTTTCATGAGGTCTGTATCAATTGCATGGAAGTTAGGTTATTTGCTTTCATATAACCTTGTACTGATTTTTGTAACTTAATTGTAAAGAGATGCATGTTGCTGATTGAAACTGATTATGAGTAGTAGTAGATAGTGGGAAGAGACTGAGAAAGTTAAGACTTAGGTATTTTGAGGTGTGATGCTGTGTTCTTGGGGGGGGGGTTCTTATGTTCGAAGTGTCAGTTACCAACATTTTGAAGGGTTATAGTGCCTTCTTCTTGGCCTACTTGACAGTGAAGTGCACTATGAACCTTGGAGATGTTGGAAATTACACACCTGCTGACACATCATTGTATCTTCTAAGACTTTAATCTGTAGCAACACTGCTGTGTGAACCTCAGATCTACCAGTATGGTTTAGTGCAAAGGATGAGTCATTGTAACAAACCTTTCAAGAACCAAGTTTTGGAACTGTATGACAGAAATGTGGTGGTATGTTTTCTTGCAGGCAGAGCTGTGACTCAAACAACATTCAGTCTGCAGCATTCGTCCATACTTCAAAATGTTTCTCGCACTCACACTTGCCGGTGTGGTCGGTCCTACAAACAGATCAGCAGTCTGAACCGGCATATGCGTTATGAGTGTGGACAAACAGATAAGAATCAAGAGTGCCATCTCTGTGGTAGGAAGTATTATCGACCAGATACACTGCAAGAACATCTTCAGAGTTGCTTGGCAAAATTCAGGGAGAGAAATGGGTGTTGAGTATGCATTGGTTTGGTGAATTGTTGTGCAGTAAATGTGTCAGAGGAAGAGACAAAGCATCAGTTTTATGCCAGTTGTTGTGGGCATTCTGAATGAAGTATTATGAAGTGACAGGTTTAATGTGGGTTGTTTTCGCTTTCTAAATGTATTCATAATTTAATATGTGCTAGTAAACAATAATGAACACATCCCATCAGTTGTACCTTTTTAAGTAATAACGAGATTGTATTTATTCACATTACCCTTCTGACATTCTTCATTTGACCTTGACCATCCTTAGGCAAATTGTATGTGAAGTGGAAAATTACTGTTGGCTAATTAAGGGCCCCATACACTCCAAGTTAAGCTGTGCAGCTGTGTAAAAAAACCGCACGAAAAACTGAATGTTCTCTGGCACAGCACAGGTTTCCCATCAGATTTGTCAGTTTTTTTGTCAGTTCTGTGTGTCTTCTTGTGTGCGTGACTGTGGTGGATAAAAGCAAGGCTGTTGTTCGCTGTTTGCTAGCCACCGCAGCCATAATGTTATCCAAAAAGAAGAAGAAATGCGTAAAATGTGGAGTAAGAAGTGGAATTTGAAAAGGAATATATCATGCAATGCTCATCTGGTGAATGAATTGCTAGAAACGGATGTGCCTTGAGATGATGGCATTGTGGTGTCAGCAAGTATACTTAGGAAACTGTGGGAATCCCTGAGTGAACTGCACAGTTCTGTGTGTGTGGAAGACGACTGGAAAGGACAATTCTGGGGCCTGTGCTATTGCCTGACAAAACTGTGCAGTGTACTCAGTTTTTCTTTCAGGTATGATGTCACACAGTAAAATCAATCAGTGTGACTGAGAGTGTATAGGGTGCCGTATATAAGATCACTTGGTTAAGCCAAATGTGAGTGAGTGTCCTAAGCAACCTCCATCTTACCTTACAGTCTTATTGTTACAGCTCAGTTTGGCATTATTCCTTTTCACATACAATTTCTGTGTGGATGGTCAGAGGTCGACTGAAAAATGTCACGAGTTGTACGTGGATACACATGGTCTTGTTATTACTTGCATGGGTACAGTTGGTGGTACTTTTTTCCAGAATTACAGGTCTTCACCTTTTGTATGTGACTTCCAGTACATAATGAATGGATTTGCATTCTGTGTGTAAACATGCAAAATTTTACATTAAATTATGCCTCAAAATATGTAGTTTGTGCATAATTGTTCTGACAAGTATGATGAGGATTCCAATCTTGTGGACTATGTACATTGATAAGTAAGAACCGCAGTTTTGGAGGGCTTGCCTTCTTCCAGGTAGCAAGGTCCTCAGAAAAGTCCGTTCCCACGTACCAATCTGAGGCCTTTTCATATTAGATTACTGGAATTTTTATCACTTCTACTGTGTCAAAACTTCAAATCCTACGAATGTATGATTTTTTTTTTTTGAAGTGGCAGTGAAAGCCTATATAAATGCGTTTCTCTTCATTCAGTTAATCACTAATGCTATACACGAGATAGGAATCTCATTTTGATCTGATGTCTTGAACCTGAGTGACTAAGGTTGATATTTGTGGAACGGAAAATTGGTAGGGGAAAGATTAAAAGAGAACTGAAACAACATGTGAAAGTGGCTTGGGACTTCATCTGTTACCCAGGGGGAGAGAAGCATGTGTACATCAAGTGAGCTGAGTTCTTGAGATTGATTACATAACATTTAACTGGAGGAGAATTATATTGTGTTCAGAATACATGTGGACAAATAGTTGAGTAATGTTTGGTGTCTAGTGATTCAGCTGTAGATCAAAAAGAAAACTTATTTCAATATTGTGAGCAGTTGAGTGGCTTTATGCAGCCTGTGAAGTGGCCTTCTGAATATTTCCTGCAGTTCTTACAGCTGACCATTTTCGTGATCTCTAGTATGTGAAACTGAAATGCAGAGATGCAAGGGATCTGTATCTGCAGTTGCCTCTGTGAATAACCAGTGACAGTCAAATGTATGGAATAACTGAGAAGTTTTGTGTGTGTATGTTATTTGTAAGTATAGACCACCCACTCTAACTGTCGTGGGTCGTGGTCACTGTTTGTTGCAGTTGATTAATGCATACTGTAGGGTCATAATTTTTACTGACAGCTCTAGTTAGTCACTTCATCAAAGCTTTGATGGTGCTGTGAAGAAGCATTTTTGTTAGGCGTGATTTTTAAATAGGGTGATAAGCATAATACCAATGGCAGTACAGTGAGCCATTGGGCCAGGATAGTGTACTTGGTATAGTGATTTGCTGTGGGTTGTCTGGTCTAGGGGGTCAAATCCTGGTGGGTGCAAGAGGTTTTGTCTTTTCTGTATCTGTCCAGATGAGCCCTGAACTCCACCCGGCCCCATTGCCAGTGGGTACTGGGGCTCTTTCCTGGGGAGTAAAGCAGCCATGGAGTGACAATCCCCCATCCCTATCTAGTACTGAAGTTAAGAAAGAGTAGAGCTATAACTCTACTCCCTGTCTGTGCCAAAATAATATATACTTTTGTTAATTACTTCTAACTCACTCTCTGTTCTAGCATTGGATAGAGTTTGTACTTTCCTTCATTGCATTTGTTTTTGTCCCCACAAAACTAATGTATATCCATGGCTGTTGTGTTCAGTTCAGTTCTCATGTACCCTGAATTTGAATCGTCTGATTTAATATTTAAAAGCAAAAGTGACAAACAATGGTAACAAAATGTTCATGTTTCAGACTACTTGAAATAAGAAATTCCCCATGTGGAACATTTCTTTGTGCTCTCTTGTGCTCATTAAGTTAACTGGTTTTGTCTCTTTCTTTTAAAATTCTTCTTTTTGTTGTCTCTCTATTCAGCATGATGCATATTACTGTCAACAGCTGGTATGTATTATTAATTAAATCTACAAACTTCATCTGTTGGGGTATGAAAACCAATTTACTGTGCTCTCACTAGCTATAGCAAAAGCTGTAGAATCAGGAAACTTGCCTTTCCAAAATGAATGAGGCATAATATAGTAGTATTTTAGTAAGTTATATTGAAGTCCCTTTGTATGTCATTATATGCATCCAACTTTATCTGCATCCAAAAGGAAGGAAGTGATATGAAGCACCCATTGAATGACACAGGATGTACGATGTGATTCCAGGAGTCCCATCCCATCGTACATTGGTCCATGAGGAAGGGCAGAGCTACTACTTATGTGGTCGCTGTGGTAAGAGCTACAAACTACGAGGCAACCTTAATAGGCATATTCGTTACGAATGTGGTGCTGCCAAGAAACAGCAAGTGTGTCCATTATGTGAGAAGAAGTATTCACGGCCTGAACATTTGAGGGAACATTTCTTGAGAAGGCACCCATTTGATCAATATGTTCTACAGAATCTAACACATTATATTTAATCAGTTTATGATATTACTGTCTGGAGGGATATGCATATTTTCCAGAAATCCAAGAGCCACTTCCTAATTCTAGACACCAAAGGGCTAACATGAAGCAAGCAAATTGTATTAATCATGCAGAAAATGTTTGGTGCCACCATTGAAAATTTTGGTCGCCTTGGTGACTGGTGCCCAGGATTTGTGGACACCTGACTGTGTGCTGGAAAGTGGAAATATCCGTATTGTTGGTGATAAACATCATAGTTTTAATCTTGCATTCTTTGTGGAGTATGTTGTATGTAACATTATGCAGCTTCACTAGAGTTCTCTAGCTACTATCATGATTGTGTTACTGTGAAGTGTGACACTATACATTGCAGAGAGAAGTCAGTCAATACTGTTAAGGGAAATGATTGCTGTTTTTTATGATATTCATATGGACTACATACTTTCATACACTGTATGAAGAAAGGTGGATATTTAAACTTTAATGCAGGTGTTTCATATTGTAACAAATGCTTTAAAGGGTTAAGTAAGTGAATATTTGATGCATAGTAGGATCTTGAAGCTTCATGAACTGCTTCCCAAGGTCAAAACAGTATGTTAATTCAATAAATCGCATTTTTAGCAGCATTTCTGTTCTTTTATGTATACCTGTTTTTGATTCCCAGACCGACACTTGACCTGGTCCATTTCCATACAGCAGGTCTTGAGGGATGGTGGAAGACTGTATGCAGGCACATGTGCTGGACACACACACACAGTGAAACAGATGGCAGTGAAATCTCTGGTCATGTCTTTGTGGGTCATTAGTGTAGCAGCTTGAAAATACCTGTTAATTTATGTTTCATCACTCATCTTTAACTTCCTGGGTTTTCTGCTTCTTGTCAGACATACTGTCTTCTTGCTCTCAACATGTGTTATCATGTTTCTGCACGTCTTATTTACTGTGTTGTTCACTAATACTGGATTGCTTGGAGCAATCGATTTATTACCTGCATGAAAATATCCAAATGGGCAATTAATACATGTGAAAAGAACAATGATTTCAGGTTGGCTGCTACAACATGTGGTGAGTGCAACAGTAGCAGAGGGAGGATATAAGAGTAAAGAAGAACATCAAGCTTAGCTTTGTTGCTACAAGTCTTTTAGTTACGAAAAGAGCGCATGGACTTGGTGTGCTGCTCATCATACATTCATACATACATACGTACGTACATACATACATACATACATACATACATTTGATCATTCATTCATTCATTCTGCAAGCAGTGTGAAGTAAAACCAGATTTCAGTATAATACATGAGTGGATGCTACCCTCCTCTTAATCTTCTTGGTACCATGTGTCTCCCAGAACTGCCAGGTCATGTTTTCCGTTACTAGCCGTGTTTGAGCATATTAGGTCGTGTCCCAGAAGCCAACCTAGCAAAGGAGCTGCAGTTGAGTCTTGATGTGTGTAATGAATTGGGACTGAAAACAGTCATGAATGTAGTTTATTTTCATCATAAAATGCTATTTAGTTCCAAGAACTTAATGACATGCAAACTATGGAATAACCTGAAACAGCATAGGAAACATGAAAGTTTATTTTTAATACAGTACAAATACTTTCTGGATTCGCATTCCATAAAGTGTGAAAGCAATTAGTCTCACTAAACAGGAGACAGAGTTCGTATGAACTGAGAGTGATTTGTGCTATAGCAAGAGAGTGGAGGAAGTGGACTTGGCTAGTCACCAGAACCAGTCATGAGAGGCTGAAATCCCATTCATTGAGGTTCACGAAATTCAAGACCCAACCATATGTGGTACACTGCTGATTATCTCTGCTAATGAAGGGAAAAAGTGCACGAATAATTAAAAATAGAACATGCCTGATTGCTCTTTCAGCCATTTTGTTTAGGGTTCATGCCCTTACAAATTACAGTTATTCAGTATGTAAAGCACACTGTAGTATTCTGGAACTGACAGTGACTTAGTGTGGTGAACCATGCTGTTGTGAGGTATGCTTTGTCACCCACTTGACCTTTCATTTCTCATGACTCCTCTCCTTACTTGCTGCAGTGGCTGTAACACTATTTAATCATGGGATAGAAGGAGAGTCTGGTTCACACTTGTCTGGTTATGAATATTTGCAGTTGTGTATTTTAGGAGCAGGTGCACATTATCTGCAAGCAGATAATCAGGAGTAATTGTGTTGACCAGTGGCAAGCTTCGATTATCTTGTTTGAGTCACTATCATTTACTGCCACCTCTTGACGTCTTGCCAGCTACACTTGGTCTGGCAAATTTTGTGGGAAGCAGATGGCAGTATTTTGGATCAGTTAACACTAATGCTTGGATTTTCAACCATTACACTGTAGTATAATATGTTATTGATGAGAGCTGCTAAGTGACAAGAGAATACCTCCCAGTAAGCATTACAATTTGGAAACAGATTCAACACCACAACACAGTCAATTATGCCTTATGGGTTTGTACACACTGATGATCCTTACAATCACAAAGGTGGGAAAGGCACTGGACCAGAATTGGTTTTTGTCCCCCATGAAGGGTACTGATTTTGCAAATCTTGGTATTAACCATTTTTGCCATAAAGTTAACTGAAACAATTTTTTGACTTCTAGAATTATGTTGGTAATCAAATCCTTGGACCTGTAACCTGATTTAAACTTGAACTTTAAAATTGATGTAATCTCTACCAAGCATTTGGGATGTTGATACACAGACTTATGTAGGATATGACTTGAACTGGATTGTATTCTGTAATTTTGCTTAAACTCAAATTCACAATTGTTTGCTTGGTTTATGAATGCCATATGGTTCATTGGCATGCTGAGGCTTAATTTTAATTATCATAAATAATAATAACTATATCATGCATACAGTAATATTTGCTTGAAGAAAATTTGCGGGCAGGATTAGTAGCATTTGATAGGTACTCCCGGTGTTTCTGCACTGCTGGAAAGTGTTCCATTTTGTTGCTGAAGACCTGTATGTTGTATTTTTGCAGAGTTGTTATTACCATTACACCCGTTGGGTACCGTGACTGGGCGGGTTGGTTGCCACCCTTGTCCCTCGTGTGGTCGTGTCTACAAAGTACGAAGCAGTCTGAACCGCCATGTGCGCTATGAATGTGGTGCAGCTAAGAAACAGCAACAGTGCAACATCTGTGGCAAGAAGTACACTCGTCCAGAGTATGTGCGCGAGCATTACCACAGACGACACCCACTTGCTACTTATGAACAGTACCAACTGTGCTAGAGGCACAGACTTGGATTGTGGTGAAGAGGCTTTATTATATTTGTCCATGATAGAAACTGGTGAAGATGTTTTCAAGACCTGTAGTAATGTTGTGCAACTGTGGACTGAAAGGAACAGCAGTTTAGAGAATGTGATGTAGTCGTACATGAATAGTTAGTTGCCTTTTTGCAGTAACCAGTCAGTCTGCTCAGGAATTATTTGTGGATGTTTATTTTGACCTTTGAAATAGTTAAGTGAGAATGAGGAAGGGTAAGGTAGGTGTATGTGTAAATAATCATGATAAGATATGGTCTGGAACTCTGCCTTAAGCTGGTCTCATCCACCATACAACTGTGTAGGGTTAAGCAGTTTTTTGCCTCTCTCAAATTTGTTTTCCATGATTTTGATCTAGATATAATTTCCAAAATGTTGATTTTTGTGCTGTATTGATCCAGCTGATTTCCCATAATTGCATTTGCTGTCCAGAACAGCAGTTGTTTGAGAGGTGAATAGAAAAGTTTATCTTGCAATTAGAATTTAGTGATAGTTTGATTTGATTGACAGTTTGGGCATTTCAGCATAGATAAACCAAAACTGGAATAGTTAACAGAGGCACTAGCAGAACTGTTGCTTATTAAACTTCTTACTATGTCGAGTATAGCATTACAACATTACTGAGGTCAGAAGAACACTGTGTTAAAGACAGTACTGAAGAAAAATGTTAAACCATCAGTTGATTCGAAGTGAGACATGCAGTGTGAATGGATTCTTTGTTATTGTACACTTAGTTAGGCTGAGCAAATTAAAACTGCAACAGTAAGATCCAGTTCTCACACATTTTCAAAATCCTGGTTATGAGAATTATATAGTAAGGACCAGCTTTAAGGTGGCACTGTTCACTTACATTTGTGTTGTTTATGTACAGTAATATTCTCATTTTAACTAGTACTGTATGAAATGTTTTTTTATTTGGTCAGTGTAGAATGTTCTGATTTTGTTATGATTTCCAAATAGTTTGGATTTCATAATCTCTTAAGCCATGAAGTTTTGATCATGTGTTTACACAGGAATACAATGCTATGATTTCATGTTCGTTCATTCCTATGTAAAGAGTAGTTACACTTTTTTTGTCCTTTACCCCATAGAGGGCTAACTAAGAAGTACTGATTTGTTTTTCCAGAAACTGGAGATGCAAGGCAGAATGTATGTCCCTTGTGTGGGAGAACATACAAACGAAGGCACCATTTAGTGCGTCATTTGCGATACGAGTGTGGCCCAGCAAGGAAGCAACAAGAATGTACCATTTGTGGCAGGAGATACTCTCGTCCCGATACCTTACAGGAACATTATGTGCTCTTCCATCGTATGAGACCTTTGGTGAAATTTTAGTTCCGTTTATGATATACAGAAGATCATACAAGTTGTGTCCCACCTGATATCATACCATGAAGTTACCACAGGGGTGCAAAAGTTACAGTTTCAAGGTTGCGTGGCTGACAGAGTTTTGTACAGTGGCACCTAATATTTGTAGGCCTTCAACGTGAAACTTGCATCATATTGCCTTTCTGGTGTCTGGAATTTTGAAGTGGTTTCTAGATTTTTTGAGAATTTGTGTACCACTGAGTTATTAGAAATGTTCAAAGAATGCTATGATACTTGTGTCTTATTTCATACATAGTTCAAACAGCATAATGAATGCCTACCATGTTGAGAACTGAATGTTTTGGCACATTCACAAAATTGAGAGAATCATCTATTAGCTTTGTCATGTCTGTCCATCTCTCCATCCCCATGGAACAACTTGGCTCCCACCTGATGGATTTGCATGAAATTTGATATTGAGTATTTTTTCAAATATCTATCATGATAGTTCAAGTTTCATTAAAGTCTGGCTAGAGTAGCAGGTACTTTACATGAAACCCTGTGTACATGTATGACAGTATCTCACTGAATTTGTCTTAGAATGAGAAATGTTTATGACAAAAGATGTAGAGAAACCGAAAACACACGTTTTGTGTTCAGCAACTCTTTTTTTTGTGTGTGTGTGTGTGTGTGTGTGTGATATCCTACAGTGTACGAGATAATGTGAAAAAATTTGGTACAGCCAGACAGGCCACACAATACAGTACAATACCGTACATGCACACTCTGTGCTGGATAACTAAAACAACAGACACACTCACACACACACACACACACACATAATTTGTAGTACTTATTGCTTTTCTGCTGTAGCAGTGTTTATGCTAACATACCTGAATGTTACAGTATATGTACTTTGCCAGACTTGTTAGATCTCAGGAGCATATTTTGGATTAACCTAACGTTTGGCCTTTCAGATCAGAAAATAATTCTATGTCCTGCAGTTTTAATTGCATTGACTTTTGTGTGTGTCATCCAAAATTATGTTTCTGACTTTGTCACTTTGGATTCAGTATAATTCAGTTTCATTATTCTGAGGCATTTGTAATATATGTAAGGAAACCTTTTTTCTTAAATTTTATTATGTATGAATTATTGGTTAAATCTTCCCTGTTTCAGTGTTCATGGCTTATGACAGTCTTGTAAGAATACTTTACAGTTTCTCTCTCAGCAGCCAAATATCATGGAGGCATGTTTTCATTTTTTGGCAGTGATATTATTTAATGGCGACCTGTTCTTTTAGTGTTTGTGTGAAATTGGTAGTCTGTGTCATAACCCCTCAGTGATAAGGGTTTAAATTTCAAGTACTGTCCAGGGTCAAGAGTACCGTTAAATGCATTTATGAGCATACGTGGCATCGACGGCAGTAGTGTGTGAAGAATTAACTCTTTATCCCACATAGGCAAACACCTGTAGAGATTAAATGCGTATGTTTATTTTTATGGTTTTATATTTTATGCACCAAGGATAATTACCACATTTTTATGATGCTCTGCATGACCTTTTTTTTTATTATTTTCTGGAAAGTTCTGTTTTTTTGTGTTTTTGTCAAATAATATTCATGTTGTATTTAAAGCAAGCAATGAAATTTAAGTATCCACTCTGTGGGGTAGAGGTTACAGGTCTGTACATTGCATGGAGGCCAGCATTGAAGGGTAAAGTGTGTGTAGAGAGAGAGAGAGAGAGAGAGAGAGAGAGAGAGAGAGAGAGAGAGAGAGAGATTTTTTTGAGATTATTATTATTATTATTATTATTATTATTATTATTATTTGTATTCGAATTAATTGTTTCAGAAATAACATGCCCACGTGCACAAGGTTTCATATAACTACAATAAATGGTTTTTGTTAAATCCTGTGTATTAACTGACAGATTTTTATAGAAATAAATGTGTGTTGTGTTTCTATAACTAATTTTGTTCGTACTGATTGTTTTAGTGATTAATTTGAGCATTTTATGTCTTCCACTTGTCATTGTCCTGTGTCATTTGATGTTGAGGCCATCAAAATTATGACGCATTGAACATGGAGGTTTGGGGTCACTTAACTGCACTTCACAGAAGTGGGTCCCAGAGCTTTACAAATGCCTGGACAGATATGCCTTTTAATTTAATATACTTCCATGCATAATTTTTTATTCTGAATATTCAGCATGGGTCATCTGTTTGACCTTTGAATCTCACTTAAGTTTCATTTGGGTGTGAAACTTGGTTGCCCACAGTAAGCGAAGAACATTGGATGAGGGAGTTTGAGATTAGGATGCTGAGGAAGATGTGTGCCTAAGCAGGAGGAAGTGACTAGAGACTGGAGAATATTGCATATTTAAGAGGTTCATGATCTGTGCTCAGCGAATAATATTCAGGTGTTATCACACTTGTGAGTGCGATAATGAACCTTCAGATTCTGTGAAATGCGAGGAATTTCTTGATTAGCTGCAAACCAGTTAGCTTCTCAAGAAGGATTCTGCACCATGGAGCAAGTAAGTAAGTTATCAAGAAGAATTCAGTAGAGGGGCAAGTGGCATGTATGGTGGAGAGGAGAGGTACATACAGGGTTTTGGTGGAGGAAACCTGAGGGAAAAGGACCACTTGGAAGGCCTAGGCATAGATGGAAATATGATATTAATATGGATCTTAGAAGAGTTAGGGTGAGATGGTGTGAACTGTTTTAATCTGACTCAGGAGGTGGACAACTGGCAAACTTTTGTGAACATGGTAATGAAACTCAAGTTCCCATAAAATGCAGGGAGTTTGACAAGCTGAGAAACTGTTAGCTTGTCAAAAAGGAATTTTGTGTATGGAGTTTAAGGTTCATTTCTGTGTTGTAATGCTTAGATGTGCTGCTAACAATTACTTATTTGTCCTGTATACAAGTGCTAGTTCTAGGAAAACCCAGTGCTGTTGCGCTGTTATATGATTAATTAAGGGTTGAAAATTAGAATGCAGGGGAAGTAGGGTATTATTGGGTATAACAGTTATCTATATTTTGAGAATTGAGGTTTTTGTGGAAATGAAGGTGTGACACCTTGTGGTCTGTCCAGTGGTGCATACCAGTATTTTTGGAACTTGTTGTCACCATCTTCAAGGTAGAATATGAACCAAATTAGGACAGGATAAGAAGGGTGACCAGGTTAGGGAGAGAACAGGAGGGGGTGGCCTGTTTGGAGATCGAGATGGGGAGGAGATGGGACCTTAGAAGGGTCTGAGGTTGAAAGGGCCTTGAATGGATAAATGTTGTTATTCATTGGTCAACAGGACTTTTTTTATCTGTTTCTCAATGTGAGATAGTCTATATTTTATTGAAGATGGGATTATGAATTTCTTGTCATTGAGAAACAAAGTTTTTAATATCTTGGAATTTCCAAAATGCACACGGAATGCAATTCCAGAAAATACTGAACCCATATATGCCAATGAATTGTTGCAGGAATGTGTAATTAATTGTCTGATGTAGCTACAAATTATGTGTTTCTTTTGTATTTTTCACTGTATATTTCTGCACATTGTATATATTTACATTTTAATACATGTAAATTATTTAACCCACATCTTATGGGTGAAATGTCAGATCTGTATATAAGGAATTTATTAATAAAATAATATCAGTGGCTTGTTACAACTGAATGTGATGTTATGTGTGTATGTACATTACAACATGAACATTAAACACAGTGTAATACTGGAATGGAAAGATGCATTCATTGTTTAGGCTGTTTGTTCCTGAAGTAACTAACAAAGGTGCAAAAAACTCACTTGCGTATGAGAATTGATATTCAAGCCATGTTAGTATTACTGTAGGCACAGAATTAAATGTGTATGTGTGTGGGACTTCTTGGGTGCCATGATACAATATCTCTTATGCTTTTTGAATAAAGGTTGACCAACTAGATGACACTTGCTTTATTATATATTGCTCAACATGTTTCAGACGTTAATACGTCCATCTTCAGGAGCTAGCGAGTACTTGTTGTGTTGTGTAGGCT
>Ga0123352_10010931_pt1 | contig 14281 bp, 6 predicted proteins | sample TergutLab28metaG_FD_89700 | JGI IMG/M metagenome (GOLD analysis project Ga0123352, IMG submission 89700) | Labiotermes labralis P1 segment gut microbial communities from Petit-Saut dam, French Guiana - Lab288 P1 | ecosystem: Host-associated > Arthropoda: Insects > Digestive system > Gut ... | reverse complement strand
TTAATTGTTTTATTTTTTCTTCCGTAAGGAGATATGGGGAAAGGAGAAAGGGTGAGGTGTGGGGGGGGAGGGGGGGGGGGGGGGGGGGGGTACAACTCTAAATGCAGGGAAATTCAGATACCTAAGCGGTGAAGGATAGGAGGCCATAAAAATAAAAAATTAATTAATTAATTTAAAAAAAACCAGAATGAAAGTATGATTTTTGGACTGCTACAGACTTCAAGCTGTTTAATCAGTGAACAGAGAGAGGGGAAAAAAGAATACATTAGCTGTTTTGTCAGCAGTGCACAAAAAATTAAAATCCTGGAGTGGTCTCATCCCTTCCCTATATCAAAACATGTCAATCATGGAGAACAATAAAATTTGGCTTGTTTTTTACTTCTCTGCCTAGGATTGTGGGTAAGGTTCCTCTATGTGAATTCTGTACACACTCCCCACTCTCTGTAAATGACCGTCAGCTTCCAAAGGTACATCCAAGGGTCAAGAATCCAAAATTCTTGACCCCCTAAAGACGGGACCAATAAGTTGTCCCGAAATTTTGGTAAGAAAAGTTACCACACACACTGTATAATAACCAACAACAGCACAGTTCTCAAATATCTACTTCTGTAAAAGCACACTTATGACATAAAATAATCGCAACAATAGACTTCATTGTTGCTCCAGTGAAGTGCAGCCATCAAGGTGGTTTATTCCTGTCCCTCAAATTCTGTTGTGTTTGGTGACTGCTCAGTTTGCCTGGCGGAATGAACTGGCTCTGGCCTGGAATCATAAGTGAAACATACTTTGAACTCTAAAACAGTTATAAAAGAACTATGTTTTCATTGCTGTGGTCATTCAGATTTCATGCTTTCTTTCTTTAGTGCGTCAGACCTTTAAGTTGACAGTACAGTAAAACAAATTACACGTAACCTTAAATGTAAACAATCTTGCCAACTTTTTGCACAATTATACACAGATACTGTGTCATATTATTGCTAAATTTAAATGTATACAAATTTAACATCAGTATGATTGAGGTGGCGAAGAAGAATGATGTCTGCATGTAAATAAAAACATAAAATTATTCTATAAATTTTGAAAATAGATTCACATGACAATGTTAGGATGACAGTGTATTAATTTTACAAATATAGTGAGAGACTAAATTGGGGAACAGTATAAGTCTTCTGGGGTGTGGCACTGTAGTTATGCAGATGTTTAACAGGGACCTGATGCTTCCATCTTCAGGGCAGAAAGCCACAGAAGAAGAAGAAACAGTCTGATATGGGGAACATAAAAAACAAATACAGTGAAGGTAGGAAAGGTGATGAGAAGACAAAAGCTAAATTAAATTAAAACATATAAGCAATAAGAAATAAGGATGGAAATGACACAAGCGGGATAATATTAAACATCAAATGTGGATGTGAATGTCACAATGAAGACAGAAGAGGAGAAGAGCAGAGTGAGTGGAACAGAATGGTAAATGAAGAAAGGTTTGAAACAGGTACAGTTTACAGTGGACAATAATGAAGACATGGTTACACAACCCTAAGTCATATGTATTCCTATGTACCATCAGGCAGCACATTATTTGCTACCACTGTTGAATGCAGATGTGTCTACAGCCTCCATGTATCTGGATTTTATGGACAAAATGCTAGCACTGTTGAGGTGGATGGCCATATTAGCAATGCTCTTTCACCCTAGTCTCAATTGACTTACCAATCTGTCCAATGTAGCATTACCATACTTGCAGGAAATAATGTACACACCTATGTCTTCAATTTTAGATCAACCTTGCCTGATGACATTTAGTTAGACCCCCCCACCTCCAAGATTAACCTTTTGGCGCCTGAATTATTTTTTAATTTTAGCACATCCTGTATATAAAATGTGAATAATACAGGAACCATATATGTTAGAATAATGAAACAAACTGCATTTTGAAAAGAAAGGAACGGAGAGTATATACCATGTTTAAAATATTCAGTACCTATATTTGTTGAATAAATATATAAAATGTAACTTTAGAAGTTAGTGGTGCGGTACGTCAACTATAGTTGACATTAGGCGTCAAAAGGTTAAGCAAATGCTATCCAGCAGTTGCACAGATTATAAAGGCACACACTATGGCTACACATCACCTAATCCCCTTTTTTTTTTATATATACATTTATTTGCCAGCATGCTCCATTACTATGGAGTAATACTACATGCATTGTTGTTAATTTTATATATTATTTTCTATCTATTCTATATACATTTTAGAACCTTAACTGACTATATGTGCTCTGTTCTATGTTCCAACTTATTTTGTCTATGTATTCTTTGAAGTTTTTATAGTACTGTATTCCTAGTTTTTCCCTTCTTTCTCTAGGAGTGGGCAGTCAAATATAATGTGTTGTACTTTTTGATGACCTTTTCTGCAAGGGCACATTGGGTTGTCTATTATTTTGTACTTGTATAAATAAGATTTTATGTTGCCATGACCAGTTACTAAAGTTGTGTAGTTGGGGGTTGTGTTTAATCTCAATTTTATCCTATCCTCTATTCTGGGAAAGAATGCTATCCCATATGTGTTCACATTAGGCAAATGGCATGCAACTGGAAACAACACATGACAGAATCATTCACCAAAATAAAATCCCTCATGACAAGCCAGTAATCCTAGATTAGCCCTTTTACCATTCAGTTTTTATATGGTGTAAGGATGCTATCATGTGATGTATTTTGACAACACTACAATGAAAACATGGCAAGTTTCCCACATGGCTTTCAGTAGTTCTAAGGGATACCCAACAGTTTGCAGGTCTCTGTAGCATTGGTCTTACCACATGTCAAGATAAGAGGAAAATTTCATAGGACTGTAGAAGAAGGCTATGTGACCTGCCAGGAGTGGAAATACAGTGGAACTTGGTTATAAGTTCATGAAGGAAACTGAACATTTTGTATTGTCATGAACAAGTGCTGTTCTAACCAAGGAGTAAAATGTTATAAGACCATGGAACTAACTGGTAGAACAGAATATCTGACGCTTTAGGGGAGGTGTCGCTTAAACCAGTGTCGTTATACCAGGGTTTGGCTGCATTTGCACTGTGCCCTTCAAACGGTTAAAATGAACACAAGTTTGGAACCGACTTCTTGACCTTAACCCTGGATATGGTGTGATGCATGTGACATACTTAAACTTTGTACACAACTTCCAGTATGAAGGTACTTATATCTGCAGGTGTTCATACCTGTGACACATCAAGCTGATCCTCAAGTCTGCCTTCAGAGGGAATTCTTGCAGGTCAGTGCTGGACTGGAAGCACCTCACCTATGATCTAGCATATCCTGCAGTTGACAACACAGCACACTGTAAGAAGATTCAAAACAATATACTACCAGGCTACACAGAGCAGAGCCATTCTTGCGAAGTTACTAGTTTCTCCACTAGACAAGAAATTCCCTGGATTCTATGTAACCCAGATCCTCATTACTCTGCACAAAATAACCTGCCACTTGTCCCTCTCCTCAGCCAGTCCATCCATTCCCATCCAATTTAATATCCATTTCAATATTATTTTCCCATCTAAAGTCTATGTCTTTTGAGTGGTCTCTTTCCCTCAAGTTTCCAAATCAAAACCCTGTACACACCTCACCTCGCCCCAAAGTGCCACATAAATTGCACATTACATTCTCCTCAGGGTTGTATAAAATATTTGTGAGGAGTACAATTCACAAAGCCCCTCAATTAAGTAATTTCTTCCAGCCGATCATTATTTCCTCTATCTTTGGCTCAAACTATTTCAAAGGGCCCCAGTCTTGAACACCCTTAGCCCACATGACTATCAACTCTATTTCAGTAGAGCCCAACAAATAATCAGATCATTTCTGTTGGGTGATTTTTAAATGATGGATGTGTCTACAAACTCCCAGTGCAAGTGAAGTCTAACACAATTATGGGCCTGCTACAACTGAGTTATTTATTTATAACTCATGACCATAAAGGAAATTATGGGCCTGCTACAACTGAGCTATGTATTTATAACTCCTGACCACAAAGGAAATTATTGGCCTGCTACAACTGAGCTATGTATTTATAACTCCTGACCATAAAGGAAGACTGATAGACACTTGGTCTTGCTACAACTGACTGCGCTATGTGTCTACCAATCCCTACCATAAGTGAAGTCTTTCTAACAACATTATGTGCTTCCTACAAGGAAAGAGCTATATGTTTGCAAACCCCTACCATAACAGAAGTCTGTAACACACACATGGGTTTCCTACATTATGACTGAGAAACATGTTTACAGCTGCCTACTGTAAGGTAGTTTCTGTAATAACCAAACTGGCTTGTTACAACTGACTGACCAACATGTTTGAAACTGCCTACTGTACCGAAATTCTATAACACACATATAGCTCTGCTACAACTCACTGAGCTATTGTTACAACTGCCTACCATGACCAAACTGTCTGTAATACACATATGGGCTTGATACAAATGACTGAGATACATGTTTAGAACTGTCCACTGTACGGAAATTCTCTGTAACACACATGTAAGCTCGCTACAACTGCCTACCATAAGATAGGTCAGTGAGTGACACACATGGGTTTGCTAAAGCTGACTGTGCTACGTGTTTACAAATGCCTATCGTAACAGAGGTCTCCGTGACACACATGGGCTTGCTACAACTGACCTACGTGTTTACAACTATGTACTACGAAAGAACTCTCCATAATACAGCATAGCCTTGATAAAACTGACAGACATGTGTGTTGACAATATCCTACTGCAAGGGAAGTCTTGGTGCTATATATATGACACTGCTACAAGTTTACAGCTCCCTACTGTAAAGGAGTCTCTGTAATACATGGGCTTGCTACAACTGACTGTGCTATGTGTTTTCAACTGCCCACCAAACAGGAAGTCGCTGTAATACACATATGGATGGGCTGAACGTGACTGAGCTACATGTTTATAAATGCCTACCACAAGGGAGGTCTGTGTATCACATACATGGGATTGCTACAACTGTCTGAGCTACGTATTTACAGCTATGTACCGTGACGGAACTATCTGTACAACACACACTGTCATGATACAACTGACTGTGCTGTGTGTTTACAAATGCAAACTGTAACGAAGTCTCTCTAACCTAAAAGGTTAGAGAGACTTCGTTACTGGTCACGTGATGCACCAACCCATTTAACATTCAACGACTGTACGCTCTGCCCACACTGTATTTATGTGTTTTGTATTTATCTGAGAACAAACAGTGACTTGTGCCACTTATAGCATAAACTGATTGGTTTTTATAACCGAGATGAAAAGTGTTTACAGCGCGGTATGGACTGGGGCTTTAAATAAAGCGGTCTGCGCTTCTTCTTTAAAGGGTTAATACACACATGGGCTTATTACAGCTGCCTGAGCTACATGTTTACAAATGCCTACTGTAAGGAGGTCTCTGTAATACACACATTTCCTGCTTTGACTTCAAGCTATCAATTACGATGGTCATTTGTTCCACATTTTCTGCCAACTGATGTAGTTGGAATAAAATCTTCTATTTCTGACATCAGTTAAAGGAATAGGAATCAGAGCTACAAGTGATAAATTTTATGATGTCATCATACCAGGAAGAAGAAACTTTTGAAATCACCGTACAAATTAAGAGAGAATCTGCTGAACACTGTAATGGGTGACACATTAAAGAAATTTCAATTAACTGCATAACCTGACATCAACAACAAACTAGTTTATGGAGCAGGAAATGAGTACAAGACCAACGATACATGAATACATACTTTCTTAATTTTCCCTACAAATGTGATGCCAATGAAGACCTTAAAAGGCAGAACAAACCAAGACCCTACTGTGTGCAGCTGTAGACACAGCAATTATGTATGGTAGATCTGCGACCATGTTTAAAAATGACGAGTCATACACAACCCGTATTCACTAAAATTAGGTACTAAAGAAACTTTAGGTTTTCTGACATACCTATCATTAGGAAAACACTCACTGGAATTCAAGACAATTTTCCTTATTGCTGATACAAACTGTGAAGCTAGCCATTGTCCTTGACTACAGCAGAAATTCGTCACACTCGTGTCACGATGAAGAAACGATGTCATGAACAAATTCTCGCGCACACAACTTGACGGTGCCCGTCTTAAAGTATGCTTCTTCTTCATGGAACCACCTGGTAACGCTGAAGTCTGGGAAGAAGATGCCGATCTCTCTGACAGCTGACTCAGAAGAATCTGAAAATCAAGAATGGCGGCACATCACATAGAAATCCAACACTGTGTAGGTAACATAAGCAACTGGCTATCAATCTCACCTGAACCATGCACCGCATTGCGGGTATCTGAAAGCCCAAATCTGCCTCTAATGCTGTCAGCAGCAGTAAACTGAGCACGGTACACTTTTGTGGGCCCCATCAACTTCCTCCAAACATTAATTGCATCATGTCGTGCCAATATGTGCACATCTGATGGTCCGCTGCAACACAAAACTTCAGATAATCAAACAATTACTGGGCACAATCATGAAAAATGTTTGGCACAAACCTGCATAATATTGTCTACTACCAAAGTTCTTGTAAAGTATATTTACAGGCTTTACAGACGAAGGATTAGATGCTGGTTGGTTAACCAGCATTGGATATGGTGGCGAGGTCTTGGTGACACCCAAAGACAGGCTCTTGAGTTAATTTCAGGACCCTGTCTGGGTGCAAAGGATAGGTTTCTGTCCTTTAACAGGACACAATCCAGGGCTGTTAGTGGCCTTATCACTGAACATAATACCCTGAGGAGACATCTTCACCTGATGGGGCCGTCAGACAGTCCACTGTGTAGGAGTGGAGCAGAGGATGAAACCTCGGTCCACATTCTTTCTGAATGTGAAACTCTGGCTTCACTCAGACATGCGTATCTGGGCTCCTTCTTCTTGGAGCCAGAGAACATCAACAATATAAGTCTGGGGGCCATCTGGAACTTTAGTAAAGCAACAGAGCTCCCATTAATCGATATGGGGTACAAAGGGACCGTTAATTAAGACCTAGGTGCATCGGGACTGTAAGGTCTCGAACCCAACAGCAAATCAATAAATTAACAGGTTTTACAGGCAAAAATCTGGAATATTACTTTAGAAACCACAGAATTTTAATTTACCACATTTACCTGACAAGAAAACAAACCCTCTTCACATCTTCATATGTCAAGACAATAACCATTTAACTTTGTGCATGACTGCATGTTATTTCAGATGAGACATTAGGAAAACTCTTGTTGTATATTTTAAGAAACATACTTAAGTTGTTACTGTAGCAGCTGAAATGTTTTGTGAATGACATTTGGGCTTTGCAGCAACAACTTCTCTTATCTAAGGGAAGTGAGAAACTAGCAAGTGTCATGCTGCATGAACAGGCAATTGTAAGGCTGCAAATAAAGAAATGCACTGCACTCCCCCACCCTGTATGCCATCACATAAATGCAGCTCTCTATATTTTCACTGCAGTGTAACTTTAGCTGCTTACAAAAATATGATATATATATATATAATTAACATTTAGTGATTTTTAAAAAATTTCTAATACTGTGATGTTCATTGTCATTAGAAGCACTGTGACTGTACTATATCTCACGATTGTTTAATGTAATACATTGTACTGACTTGTTTCACAGCTTGCTTACCCAATAACTGTCTGATGCATCTACCTGCCTATTCCCAACAGCAGCACAATGTAAGCAAAACTAAATCCACCTAATCCAGTCTAACCCCTCACCAAATTCAGGTATGTCCAAATATAAGAAGGCAACTGTTTTAACTGAACATGCGGTGGTGACAACACACACATTAGTAGCCCCACCTACAATCATGTATAACACTTCACTGGTACTTTAACTATAACAAAACATTCAAACAGAAAATTCATACATAATTCATCTTTAATACCACATAGGGACAATCACTCTTACTAGCTACGACCATATTTTTGATGTGGTGGTTCGATTTTTTCACAGCGCTGTGAGTAAGGTCTGCTTACCTCAGTAAAGAATGGGAATATGTGTACTCAGAATATAATTTGCTTATATAAATTTGGGTAACAAAACAGACATTTTACTGCTGGTGGCATAGAACACTACTGGTTACTGATGATAAGTATGTAATGAAGACTAATACTCACTTCATGTACACCAAAATTTTGATTAACATGTAATTCTTAAATAATTTTATGGTTACATTCTGATATGATAGCAGTATTTACTGAATGATTGATTTTATTCAGTTTCCACAAACTCACTTCTACAAGTCCAGCAGCCAAGTTATCCCTCTAACAGTACAGAAACTGTAACAGCCATTCCTTACTTTATAACTGAAGGGTGCGCTTTCAATTACAATTTATCACTTTCCTAGAACTCCTCAATTAAAATACCCATTATTAGTGATGTCTCACCACCATGCCCTACAAACCTAAATTACTTCCAACAGAGTAGTAGATATATAAAAATTATTTAAACAATTGTGATTCGAACCCTGGACTTCAAAAACGGCCTGTAACTGACCGGCCAAAGCATATAACAATGGGTGTCACTAGATTCAAAGCTATTAAGGCCCTCCGACTATCATTTAGTCACCAACTGTTATCCTTGCATATCTATCGCACTGTGTAAAGGGTAGTAAACAGTGAGATTGTGCTGGTGGCCGCGTATTACCTGCGCATAAACGTTACTAGTCTGTTATAAAAGAACTGATTCCTGTGTTCAGCATAAAATGCTGCTGCCATTTCTTCAGTCATGATCGTAGATGTACTCTGCACCACATAGAAGCCACTGGAGAGGATCACACCCCGAACTTTCTGTAAACAATTAAAATATGCAGCTGTACATCATTCTATCGAACTTTGAACAAAGTCTCAGAATGAAGAAAAACTTATATTCTAACCTGCAAGGCATGTGGAACTTTCGTCACGTTTGGCTTTATAATTGCTAGCGTAAGCTGTAAGCTTTGTTGCATTGTAATTATTATTTTCACACACCATTAAAATTAGTGACATACGATTGTGGTTCGACAACACTAATCACAGCACCGTCAACAAAATCGAAACCAGCCATCCGTCTTTCGTCAGCCAACAGTTCCACTGTTTCCCATGCGTAGCGCGTGTGTTTCGCGAATCGCCATACCTCCGACTGGGAAGGGTTTCTGTCTTGCGCTTTCATGCTCTGCTTTTGAGAAGCGGCCATTTTCACCTATGCAACATACGCCTCCACCTACGTATAACTCATTGTCACTCAGAACAGTTCGAAAAATGTCAAGTGCTCGAACAACAACAGAACCGACTGTAAATGGTGCGATTTCTCCTCGTAAGATATACATACAAATATTACACACCACTATAATGAACTTGGTCACACAGGAATTTTGCACCTCTTATTAAGGGGCACAAACACCCTTCCACATTCAAACTAAGCTATATCTCCTCACAAACGCCGACTTCTAAGAGGTACAAACTACACAGCAGAATTGTAGTTCCATCTCAGTGTGTTGATGCTAATGGAAATTTGTTGGACTGTATGCTGTTACTGCAACCACTATATTGATTATATTTTTCCTATATGTTTAAACAATGTGCATCATCAACTTCAGCTACTGGTATGCTTATAAATCTGTATACTGCTCTCATGCAGTCTAAACCTAGTACACATTGCTAAAACTGCACCACATTTACTCATTCTCAATACTGGAGACAAAAATTAAGGGGAAGTTCAATTCCCAGTGCTACACCAATGATCCTTCATACAAAGGGCATAAAATAAAGCTCAGCAATTTATAAATTTCTCCAACAAACACTTATTTCTTCCCTCTTAAACTGAAATTTGCAAACTTCTACAACTCTTGTATCTTCCCTCATAGGCTGAAACATATTACATTGCACCATTTCTATAACAACCCCAATTTTTTTCTTTGCAGTCTCAGAGACCAACTTTCACACAAACACAAATATCAGGTAAAATCGGTACTGAATATTTTAATCTCTAAGCACATTGTTTTTGCAAACATATGTTGTGTTGTTATAAATTTATTGCACACTACATCAATGTGAATAAACTATCAAACCCTGTACGTAAGTTTATATCAATATCAGTGTGTACATGATACACTTTGTATATGTATGATGACAGAATATCACCTGGTCACTTATAGTTGGGACTTACATACAGAATATATGCAGGGTTTTAGCATTGCCTTACCTTTCCCAGTGAAAACAGACAAGCACTGTTCATTCCTTGGCATTAGCATCAGCTTAATCACTGATTCCATGTAACCTTCAACTACATGAGTATATTTTTACTCACCCAGTGAGATTCTCACGAATTACATCTAGTGTAACGCAAATAAAGATTATCATAAACAAAGTTATATTTTTGGACACTTGGCAGTGCCCCTCTGCCCTTGAGACACAGTATTTTGAAAACTGAACCTGCGTTTGAAGAAACTCAGCAGTCAATTTCCAAACAACAGTCATGTCTGATGTAACATAACACTTTCAGAAAGAGACTTAGATTAATAATCAGAATGCAGAAAGACTGACACAAGCATTACAGCAGCAGGTGGATGATCGAACTTACCCACACAACATCCACTTGCTTTCTTCCCTTGCAACACTTCACAAAATATTAACTGCTTATTATGCTGATGCACACTTAACAAGCAGATTAGCTCTAATAGCTGTCTATGATTCATGGTGACAGAGGGTCTCATACACACTCAGACGCAGTATCATTAACCTTTAAGTGCCGAAATGGACCCTTTTGTCCAAAAACATATGTAGGTTTTACACATTAAATACGATACTGGCCAGACATTATGTGAATGTAAATAACATGTAGGCCTACACATACTACAGACTTAAAACTAATTTTCAGTTGTGCCTCATGCCAAAGGGGTGTACAGGGGTGCAGAGGTAATATACCATGCAAATGTTCATTCAGCACCCTTGACAGATAAGTATTCAGCTTCATGTTCCAGAAATTGCACATTCAGATACCTCAGGCACCCATCAAACAAAAACCTGGCAGCATAAAGACATTATGTATACATGTTTACAGCAGAATTTGGGCTTTGTGGGAAATGAACCGTGATCCCCCAACAGGTAGTCATGTATTTTATTCACTGATAAAGCCCATCAATTTACTCAAAGAACAATTTACAGTACTGTTTTCACCATATATTTTTTCAAATATAAGAACAAATTAAAAGTTGCCAGTAGTATTTACCCCTAGGTATTCCATGCAAGAATGACATGTAGCATAACCAAGAAAGAAAGCACATGACGTGTAGTTGGGAAAATATTACTTGATATAGGAATTATTACATACCTTATCAGCAGAAGTTCTGTGTGCCTGAAAATCTCGTATCACCCATTGCTGCAACTCACTACCTAGAACTGTGCCTTGTGTGATAGTCTTTGAAACATCCTGATATAGCCTACACAGCTCAGTATTACATTTCTGGCACTTTGTCTGAATTCGGCATCTCCTTTGTACTGCCATGACACACTACACAGTCCATTCTCGTTTCAGTTGTAGTAGGACAGTGCTGGTGACTGCTCTTTCCCAGGCAACCAAGTCTGGTCGCCAAGGCTGAGGGTCTACCTACAGTTTGCAATGGGCATGGCTGTCGTCCAGCAAGCTCTACAATATCCCTCACAAGTCTGAAGTAATTGTGTGAAAGTTTAGAACCAAGGGATTTCAGGAGAATTTGGCTGTTTTGAATTTTGAGGTATAGGAGATGAAAGAACAGTTTCTTCATCCATTTCCACGTACAGCGACTGATAGAGTTAGCTGTTTGCCATTCTGTCACTTTTGTCTATATAACCCACATGTCAATTGTAATCCTCCACAATGGCTGGCTTCAGGGCATTTCTACTCTCAACACAAAAGCTGCCTTCTTCTGGTGGATCGGGAATGCTTGTCAGTGTGTGCACATCATGTTATCTCTTTCCGAACTACTGCTGTCATGTCACCACTTACCCTGACCCCAATATCACTCTGTTTCTGTTTCAGTGTCTTGCTTCAAAAGTCATCTAGCATTCCTTTATGGTTTGGTTTAACAGTACATCAGTAGTTTATTTTCTCTTCTTCAAATCACTACATAAGTCAGGAGAAGAACAGTTATTGTCCATATATAACTTATGGCCACACCCCTTTACCTTCCTTGACAGCTGCTTCATTGTAGCATGGGTCTCTGTCATGTCTGTTTTCTGTATTTCCCTAAGTACACTTCCATATCATATATGTAGCCATAAGAGTCACAGATTGCAAATTTTAATTCTGAAACGTTTGTTTTTCTTTGGGATATATGACTAGAATGCAACTTTCCTTTGGAAAAGTAAAATCCCCTCTTCAATTGCCAAATGTTTTGTAAAATTTCAAATACAGACAATGACAGTATCAAACATTTCCCATATTTTCCAGTCTGTCATTACTGCCATCATTCTTGTCAACTTCTTTGTCAAAGCCTGTGAAATGCAAGTAACAAAAGAGGCTTAAGAAACAGTATTGTGTCATGGTATTTGGGCAGAAAGGTATGAAGAACTTTTCTGCCCTAGTCCAATTGTCCCTGAGTCTGTCACACATGTTGTGCCCATTTGTACTTTAATTGCTAGAAACAAACATTTCACAATTCACTACATCTCGAAGAGGGTTTGGTGTTCGGTCACATCTGTCCAAATATTGGTGGTAGTATCCATTACCAGCAGATCAATAAAGGTAAAGCAATCCCATTAGTGGCCTGGACAGGCCCTGAGGCTTCAAGGGGGTTCAGGCTCCCAGATTTCAAGACAATCAGCACGAGGGTCAGCCCTACACACCGCCCACCTTTAACCCCAGGTCCAGGTATTCATTTCTGTTAGAGGCTGAGTCGACCCCAGAGTCATAGCGCGGCCAGAAGGGTTATATCAATGAAAAATTTCAGTAACACCAACGGGAATTGAACCTGTGACCTTCAGACTTGTAACACAGTGCCTCAACTAAAGCAGATCAATAACAGATGTAAAATACAACATGAAAATGCTCTGAGGTGATGAATCCTGAATCAGTATCATGTACAAGTTCAGATTCAGTAACATTATCAGAAAGATTTCTCCCGTCAGCCCTGATTCTTAAATGAAATAAATTTCGCACGTGGTAATTTCACTGCACTGTGCAACAAACACCGATTTACTGGGGTACTAGAAAGAATACAGAGAAACAGGCGTTCCCTTTTGCAGGTCAAATTCCTCGTAGCTGTGGACCTCTTTGTCTGCAGACCCTCACACAAACCTTTTCCGAGGCCAATGGAGAAGAATTCAGGAGAAAGGAGCCCAATTCCAAGGCTAAACAGAACAGAATATAACATGCTACCAAAATGTGTCTGTGAAAATTATTTTTTTATTGCCTTGAAACATTTTATAATAAAAAGCGATATACACAACCCTGTCTGCCATGATTTACTTCAGTAAATGCAATTTACTGTACCAATCTATCCTTATTACTCTTCAAGATATTCAAAATTATACTGCTGTTGACACTACAGGGTATACAAATCCCCATCTTCTAAATGTTAAAGGGGTTATCTCCATGCACATGCACACAAAATCAAGCAAATAATATAGAATTTATATCACACACAGAATTACTAAATTGTATAAGAGTACACACAGCCAAGTAAAAAAATCAGTTTCACAACAATTTGATCACACCTTGTATGCACCACAGGAATATGGATGATGCCTACAACTTAAGAGCAAATATCTCTTCAGAACACGACAAATAATTTGTTATGCACATCACATGTCACATGGTATTCCTTCATATAACTCTGCTGCATGAATGACATCTTACACAGACCACAATTAAATGGATGATCTCTTCTATGTGTGCATTGATGTATATGAGATTACTTTGCTGTGTGAACCACTTATTACACACTTCACAGGTTATTGGATGATGTCCTCTATGTATGCATTGGTGTGCCTTCAAATTACCCTGCTGTGTGAACAACTTATTACACTCATCACAGTTAAGTCGATGATCTCCTCTATGTGTGCGCTAGTGTACCTTCAAATTACCCTGCTGTGTGAACAACTTATTACACTCATCACAGTTAAGTCGATGATCTCCTCTATGTGTGCGCTGGTGTGCCTTCAAATTACCCTGCTGTGTGAACAACTTATTACACTCATCACAGTTAAGTCGATGATCTCCTCTATGTGTGCGCTGGTGTGCCTTCAAATTACCCTGCTGTGTGAACAAC
>Ga0123352_10010930_pt1 | contig 14281 bp, 8 predicted proteins | sample TergutLab28metaG_FD_89700 | JGI IMG/M metagenome (GOLD analysis project Ga0123352, IMG submission 89700) | Labiotermes labralis P1 segment gut microbial communities from Petit-Saut dam, French Guiana - Lab288 P1 | ecosystem: Host-associated > Arthropoda: Insects > Digestive system > Gut ... | reverse complement strand
ACTCATACGTTAATTACATGTTAAGTACAGATATTAACATTACAGAAACCACATATTTCTGCCAGTTTTAATATGTATTTGGTAATCAATAAGTGTGTAACAGCTGTCAAAGTTTCAAACTTCCCTGGCCATTATCTCCGTAACCGTTCAACTTTGGATATAGGTATTTTGGGTTATATCGGTATACTTTAACATAAGGAACACTCTCCCGAAGTCTTGCACATTCATTCTGGGACACCCTGTATGTGCTCACTTGCACCTGATTTTACTGCATATAATTTTCTGTAATTTTATTAATTTTCATTCCTAATAAGTGGCATAGGCATAGATTTGAAGGGAAATGTTCGTGTGTTTCGTATTGCATGTTTTATATAGGGCGTTTCTTTTACTGCTTGACCGATAATCGACGTCCCGACGCTCTAGTGAGTTTTTATTCTACTTTCCGAAGGTTATTTACACTGAGATCATTTGTCTAGCTTCCGTCATCGAACGATAAACGTCCTCGAGACGCGGCGTATGACGCATTGCTGATCTGTGGCTGGCAGGGTATCGGGTGCAGGGTTGGGCCGGCGCTTGGAGGTCAAACAAAAAAAAAATCCCATATAATGGGTATTTTGTTTTGGTGCATACTTTACCCACTTTGTGTGGGGGGGACTGACCTGTGTACGTCGCCACTGTCTGTAAGTAACAATGGAATGTGCTGTACAGACCTTGCGCTATTCAATAGCATTACGTAAGTAGAGTGTTGATAGATGAAAAGAGCGGTTTAATGGGTTGTTGCCTGCAGCTGATTGAGGGGGCAGGTTACTCTGAAATATCGGCATACACTTATCTGGCTGTACCTTGCAATAACCCAGAAGGTTGGACCTTCGTATTCAGAGAAGTGGCAACGTGCCCTGTCTGGAGCAACACATCACAGTCAAATTACCGACACATACAAATATTACAGTCCAAATGCCTAAGGGTAATCGGCGACTACGCCAGACGAACCCCCATATACTACCTTCACTCCACACTCTCACTTGAGTACATTCATACTTTCATCTACCGGCTGACGGAAAAATTTTTTCAGCAGTGTACCACACACTGCAACCCTCTTATTTCCCAAATAGGAAATTACTCCGTACTCGACCTCCTCGCACAGTACAGAAAATACACACACAAACGAACAAAACACCTATTGTAGATTTTACCTAACATCCGCACTGGTTTTTACATTGTATTTCTTTTTCACTGCTGTAACCTTTATGTATCACACCACACCCACATGAAAATCGTTAAAAAATACTGTTGTAAATTGGTTATCGGAACAATTTGTATACCCTACATGTACTTGTAGGAACTTCAAATGCAATAAATCAAATAAAAAAAAAGTGGCAACGTCATGTACCACACTGTACTATGTGGGTTATTTTACGAAATATAAAAAAGAAAAACAAGTTTAAGAGTTGTGAGTTATGATGTGTATAATACACTTTGTTTCGCCTTGGAGCTGAATAGAGTAAGGATTACTGGACATCTACGACATAGCCTACGTTTAGACCTGCCCTGTGCTGCATCTAAAACTAAGCCGTGGGCAAACTAGCAAACAAACACCATTCGTACACTCGGCCATCACAATGTATAAAGGCTGTATATAACTATTGCCTTAATTCTTGAACACGCTTGTTTTGGGTCATCATCGACAAACATCCCCAGGGAGGAAAAAATGTGATGAAAATATAATACTGAATTATTTTTTAAATCAGTGCATGGATAGTTTTGCTATTGATAAGCGCATTCAACAGCAGTTACATGTTTCTTAAGTGTACTGGAATGTGAAAGAGTCATGTCACCGTATTGACATGTCAGTGATCGGGAGGAATTTACATGCAATTTCAGGCTTTAAACCGAAAGGAGAGTCGGCAGTAACAGTGACGAAGCCACGAGGGGGGTTTAGAACATCAGAGACCTCTGCTACACGGAGACAAGAAGTCCCTGCTCACAACAGTGCTTTTAATAACAGAGTGCAGAGAGCAAGAGAGGGGCACAAAATGTGCAGCTTGTAACGATCTTATAGACAGTATAATTAACGGAAAACTAAAAAATTCCAATTTGGAGACGTTCCTTATACTGCGAAGAGGAAACCAGTATGTGTGATTTCAGGCTTCCACCGCGAAGTAGAAGAGAATTGCGCTCTTCTGGGTTATTACGTATCAAGCAGTGGTAATTTCTTGCCGACGTTTCGGAACAAACTATCGGTCCCATATTCTTGGGACCGAGAGTTTTTTCCGAATCGTCGGTAAGTAATTAGCACTACTTGCTGCATAATAACCTAGAGTAACGCATTTCTCAGGGAATCAGTAGTTTTCTCTAGATTTGTAGTCGGGAGGTGCCGGCTTCCAATATCGGCCGAGATTTACAGGGGGTTTTCGTTATTTTCTTCACTCCTGCAAGGCAGCTGGCGGATATTGCTTCGATTGGGACTTGGCCTCTTCCTTCCACATTTCGTTCCAATTTATCACTTACGAAACCGTCCATCGTTCGAAACTATATAGGCGTCGATGCTAATAGCATCGTTAAATGATTAATATTAATTGATAAACTAACGTTCCTGTCAACCTACTTGATGTCTCTCAAAAGGCCACAGTATGAATCCCCACCGCCGTTCGAATAACCCACATAAAAGTACGTCCTTTCCAAACGATGGTGATCGCCCATCGGCCCACATGATCTCTCATTTCGCCGTGTCGCTATGAATCATCACAGTCATGTAAATCTCGTATTTCATATGGAAATGCCTGTGACGGAATATCTGCACCGTGCCGTATTATATCCAGTTTTTGTTATGATTAGTCGCTGTATGTTTCAGAGTCCGGTGCCGACTCTTCGGACTGCGAAGAGATCGATCCCGGACAGGTCAGGATACACGACAGCACAGCGAAGACGCCTCACATCCAGCGCATTGGGTGAGTGATTTCCGTATGCATGTAACTGAAGTTTCAGAGCCACAAGTGTTTATATAACGTAAGCACACGATGTGAAACGATCCTCAGCATTCTCCATCCACCTCAACAACTTGTCTTCCGAAGATCTAATATTCCTCTTCTCCGGGCTTCTCATTCTCAGAGTGTAGACGTTTTCCAGGAGATTGTGTACTTATGTATAAATACCTTTTATTTTGCATTGTAATCATTTTGTAACACGAAAAGTTGTCTAAACTACGTAGGTGTATGTGGGGGCGATATTATTAAAATGGATGTTCATGAAATTATTCAGTTTTCGGCTGGTTTGAAAGGTACGGTCACACTGATGTGCTATGAATTCTGAATTTACATGAAAACCAGATTTTCCTGATTATGCGAACATGTATCGACTACACACAGAAGATCCAGTGATGTAAACTTCTTTAATTCTGTTTTCCAAGAAATTTTCTTCTGTTATGCATCCAGAATGCTCTTTACCTTCTGCCCAGTTTTGTGGCAGTTGAATCTAGTCCATAGTGTTCAGAAAACATTTCTGTAAGTCACATTTCAATATTATCCTTGCATTTGGCCACGTCCAGCTCTTCTAAGAGAACTTTTATTTGAAAGGGGTTTGACTGATTCTTTTACGGCATTCACATTTCCCGCTTTGTGTTCTACACGCCCTATCCATCTGATAATTCTTTATTTAATCGCGGTTAACAATAACTTATTGGAGGAATAGTACAAAATGACTCCTTGTTGTAATCTTCTTCATTTATCTTTTATTATATGTCTCTTGCTTCGAAATACTGTCCTCAGTCCTATGTGTTAAAATGCACTGAATAATCCGTAGTTATTTTAATCTTCCTGACGCCAAGGTGCTGCCCCCAGTCATTTGTACTAACAGGCACTGCATACTATATTCTGCTCATTAGTTACTTTGTTAATTTGTAAACCAGTTAATTCGCTAATTTACTAATGCATGGCGCATAAAACCAGCCATAGATACGATTCAGTGAATATCGTGTGAACCAGGGAGTTGCTTTGTCAGTCGTGACTACAGCGATGTTCCTTTTACTGACACAATCACAGTATAGACGTTCTGAGAAATGTGTCGATTGGATCATGTGACCTAAGCGTCAACCTCACGATAGGATAATATAACATGTCTGTTTTCTTTGGCTTCAGGAACGTGACAGATGAAAAGGGGAGGCGTCCTTCTTCAGGAATGATCAAGGTAAGTTTACAACATATCTTGTGCGACAATTCAAGGCATGTGGTTATAGCGCAGAAGAGGAGAAGGTGAGGGGAAGCAGTAGAGTGGTTGGGGCTGTCTCGTCCTGCGTTCCTTATTGAGGGACGAGATGACTTGCTATAGTTGAGCTTCGTAACGCTGTACATGGCTTCGTTCGGCATGGCGTAATGCCCACTTCCGAACGGCCAGGCATCGTAGAAACTCTTTCAAAAATATCTGCTCTGCTTGAAGTACTTCCATACTTTCTGTCACTGTGGACGTTTGTGAAATGGACAGGAGACCCCTGCTGTTGTGTGCTCAGTGTTTCCCCTTGTATGTACACCTGCTTGCCTCTTTACCCCCGGGTAAACAAATGTCTAGAAATCTGGTAACCACTGTACATCTCGCCCGTTTGAAAGTGCAGCATTGCTGTTAGGATACTATATTCTGAACACAAAGCCAAGTGACAGATTTACTTGCTGTACTTTTCGGCGCATCGTTAGACCAAGTGGACTACTCCATCTATGTTATTCTGCACAAAGGAGTAGGAGCGGGAGAACGTGGCACTGTTTTTAGTGCGAAGTCTAGCAAGTAGTTCACGTAGGTGAAGTCACTCCTCTGCTCTGGTGAAGTATCCATACGAGGGATAAATTTCCGGCCGTAATATAGTATAATAACTGCATTTTCACAGGTGTGTTACGAGAATTAAATTGCTGGCCATACAACTTAGCTTACTTCTACCAGAATTTAGCTATCTGTACTTTGTTATAAGAGTGAGTTGGACTGTTTTCCACATGCTGTATAATTATATAACTCTCCGTCCGCTGAAACTCTCTTAGAGCGACCTTAACTCTTGTAGGCCTATATACAATACACGGCTGTACGTTGCACCTCCATTAACTCGACTCACATGTAAGTACCACAGTTATGGATTTCATTTGGCTTTCAGAACAGACATTCCTTTCTTCCTATGACAGACCTACATTTATGACGTAGATGGAGCATGTTTTCGTGGAAGTAATAACTGTTTCTTTGTATATTATGTACATGAAATTTGCACTCTAAAGAATCATTAATATTCTTTCTTATTATACAACTGCTTTATTTAATTAATTCCAAACATGGGACTAGTAGTGCGGATGACGGCTGCACCAAAACTCTATTAATATTTGTTTTCTCACCAATCGTTGTCACATGCAAAGCCCTTAGTATCCTTCTAGTTCCCACTACTTTAACATTCCTAAGCGAACTGTACACTTAATCAATCACAGCGTTCCTCGTTATTTGATACACACATACACACACACACACACACATACACACATATATGTATATATATATATATATATATATATATATATATATATATATCTGGGGGACCGCGGTAGCACAGTGGTTAAGGTGCTGTGCTACAAATCGGAAGGCCGCTGGTTCGATTCCAGATGATGTCATTGGAAATTTTCATTCACATAATCCTTCCGATCGCACTATGGCCCTGGGATCGACTCAGCCTCTAACAGAAACGAGTACCAGGAGTATTTTCTGGGGGGTTAAAGCGGCCGTTGCGTAAGGCTGACAACCTTACCAGCATCCTGGGGCATTGTCACGTAATCTGGGAACCTTAACTTCATGGAACCCCCTGGGCACCTCGGGCCTGTAATGGTACTGCTTTACTTACACACACACACACACACACACACAGACATTTAATATTTCTTGTATCGTAATATTTCCCTTGTTGTTTTATTTTCGTTTACTTGTAATTGAAGTTCTGAATTCGAGTTTTATGCTAGAACCAGTTACCAACAGTGTTATATGGAATGCGTATTTGATCATTTCCCTGAGGACCGGAGCTGTCATGGGATGTCTCGGAGGTTACAGGCTTTCTGTGTGATAACTGCTTCCGTGCTCGGGGTAGTGTTAAAACAGACACTATATATCTATGATACTTGGGGTGCTAGAATTAAGGAGGATGTAATGTTGCAGGCGTCGGAGAGTTCAAAAATGTTAACAGAATATTAGTTGGGAAAAAGACAAAGATACGACCACGAATACATAGGCGGAGATGGGAGGATAATGTTAAAGTGGGTTTGAAATCAAGCTTGTTGTGAGGACGTAGATTAGATTCATCTGGCTGATGCTGCACAGGGGCTTGTAGTGGGTCCTTGTGAGTGCAACAGTGAAGTTGTAGTTTCTGCAAAAAGCGGGACGTTTCTTAAGCAGTTTACTGAATTTTGGCTTCGTAAAACACACTGCACCACACAATTAATCTTACATGTTCTGGTGTATTAAATTAAGGTGGATAATTTTAGCATAGCCGCATCAGGACCGCAACTATTGGACAAAAAAGTGTACATTTGGACATCCCGTAGGGTGCCTTCCGACTTCCCCCTATCTGCCAGTCGCTAGCCAGCTGTCTGATTGCTGAATAGTGGAGGGGAGCAAGAGAGTACAGTACCCTTTTGGCCATAACTGACCCACGCTAATAGAAATTCTACCAAATATCTTAGATTAAGCTGTTAGGCTTTTTAAACAACTGAACTTCACACTAACGTGTCTTCAGAGGCCTTCGGTTTCTCGGAAACAGTAATGGGACTAATGAATGGTCGCACAGATTTATCTGTGTTCAGGTTTTAAATGACGACGTTTCAGTTACTGAGACGAATATGAAGATTGTATTGGAATGGAAAGTAGGTCAGGACTAGGAAGGAAACGGTTTTGTCTGTTTGCGGACAAGACGTCTATATTCGATTTGGTTTACTGAGAATAAGCACGGACATATGTCAGCGTTGCGAACCGATAATCCGGCCGGGATTCCAAACGGATCTCGCTCGAATATAAGCCCACATTTTTGAACCACTACGCGAAACTGCTTAGTTGGACCCCACTGTTTTACTTTCTCATTTGTTGGCTAAGTCTGTAGGACGTAAACCTCTTGTATTAGTTTAAAATTTCAAACAACTGTTGAAGAGAAATCAGTCTAATTTAAAGCAGTGTTTAGTAAACATTTTGTATTGCAATGCATTTTGGCAAAGAGTCACGTTAGAGAATGGTTTTAAGGTTTCAGTGGCCTTAATGCATTAATTATATTTGATGTTATATAACGTCAAATTTGATTTCAATATGAACATGAGTGATGATCAGATAAGAATTTGGAAGGTGGTTAACGTAGTCCGTTTTGAGTGTACTAACCTCTCGTGTATTGAAAAGACTGAGCGTAAAGAACGAAGAATCTCAGGACACCCAAGATTCGAAATTGCACTTCCCGAATATGTCTGTATCGATACACCTGCATTAACTTGCTTGTTTCCGATAACATTTAGTTTTATATAAGTATTCATTTGAGCTGTTACACAAGCATACAAATATAATAGTTTAAAGACGGAATATGGGGAAAAAATAAGTATGCCTCTGGATTCCATCCATGGACCACCTGTTGCGAACCAAATATTACGTACAAGACTGTTGTGCTCCTTAGCAAGTTACACATGCTGCTGGCTAATTTACCAGTTTCCTAACTATGTAGGTCATAGAGTCTAAAAGAGACCTGTGGAAGAATGAGGAAGGTCACAGATTGTGGCCTACATCAGGACATTGTTTGAATCCTGGCCTGGATGGCTGACAGATCGCAAGAAAACTCACAGTTACTATAGCTGTCCTGTGGTCTGAGGCTCCAACTGGAAATCTCTCGAACTCAGTGCCGCAGATCAAAATACCGAACTCCTACGTAAAGTCAGATTATCTGTATGTTTGTAAACATCACTAGTAAATAACAAATTAATTCCCTAGAGTAAAATGATTCTATAAAATCTGATTGTCCCTCAAGTAGTCAGGGAATGGAAGCCCAAAAATTTATCGTCGTGTTTGTCATTGGTGCTTATTCTGAATCAGAGGCATTCAGGTCACAGCGTTGCTATTAAGATTTATGTCAATGTCATTATCAAGTCGATGCATAGGTCTCTCGCCTGGTCTCTTCCCTTCAGGTTTCGTGATCAAAGTTCTGCGTAAATTTATTAGCTCTTTAGTGCATGATATATATCTGCCAAATATCAGCCTGTTTCTTTTGGTCACCCAAACGATACAGCAGCAAAAGAAATTTTAAGTTTCTTTCGATAATGTACGATACGGAATGTATGTTGTTTGTGACTAAACTGGGTAAGGTCGCCACAGCAATATCGGTCAAAAATTTTAAAAATAATTTTTTTGTATTTTCTCCTATTATTCTCTATTCGTACGTAAGCATAACGCGTGGACGTGCGTACCACATACTGTGTGATTTAAAATAATGATGCAGTTTAAATTGGAATAAACTTTTGTTACGTAGCAAAACGTGTTACAGAACATTAAGATAAAAGTGAAATAAACCCTTATTTTTGGCCAAAATACAATACACATGACACAAAATTGTTTCTTAGTGCAAAATAATCATGTATAGATTTCGGTGAAAGCACGACTGTTGACTAACTGTTCAAACACTCTACGCAATATACATACTAACGCCAGAGAGAATATCACAAGGAACACGTGCAAAACGGAAGGCGGACTACTTTTTCGTGGCCCATTCTGTATTACGAAAATGGTAATACATTATTCAGGAATAAGCATATCTAGCTCATCTCATTGTTCTCAATGAATGCTGCTTAAGATTTAATGTGAGCTTGGCTTAAGATTTTAATTCTGTGTGCGTTTCTTTATTAGCGTCTTTGATTGCTATGGAAGAACTGTCCTCCGTTAGAACTCAAAGTGCTCTGTAATGTCACCTCTTTGTGTACATACAGAACTTGTGTTTGGAGATTATTGTCAACAGAGAATACCTACACTAATTCCTTAGCCACACAGAGCTGCTGGCCTTCTACAAAAGTTTAACTATTCGCACCTCTCAGGAAGTTGTGTTCATGACCTATTAAGTCTTATCTTTGTATCCCAAAGAAAAATAAGGAAACAGTGATGTGCGCATTGTTAATTCCATTCCATAGAAAAAATCATGTGTTCAGACTAGGTGACACACTCTTTGTTCAAATGTTGATATTTAATCTACTTAACTGGTGAAGATATCTCCGGTTTTAAGGAATTGCCTTTTTAACAAATAATAATCCGTCACGGAAACTTTTTCATGCAGTTCAGTCCAGTCCTTCACAATCCGTTTCCCCAAGACCCGTCTTCAGCTTCATATTTCCAGTGAAATTTGTACAACCACGTACAACAGTACATGATATCATAACCCCGAATACCACATTCAAAATCTTCACTTACGTGAAAACCTAAAATATATTTTATTACTCATTGTTTTCTTGTCTAAGTCAGGACAGCCGAAACTGCAGTAGAGAATAGAATCTAGCCGGATGCTCTGGAACATTACCACTACCAGGTTCGGAGTAAGTGACTTTTGTAAAGCTAACGACATAACGCTATGGTTAATTTACCTTGCTGGATTAGATAACTTTAAGCGTATAAGTAACTGAAAAGTACTTTATCAGCTTCAGCACTGCCTTCTTATGATTCTTCGTGTTGTTTATATTTAGTGAAATTGCTGTCCAAATTTCTGTCTGATACGCTGAGTGATGAAGAAAAGTTTTGGTCCCATAGGAGAGGAAATAAAAGTAGAATGGTGATAATTGCACAATGGTGCTTTTACCAGCTAATGATCGCCTAAATTATTAGGGTGATCAACTGCAGGAGAACGATATGGGACTGCGTATCTAACATCACGGAAGCGACGGCAAATGCGTATGAAAATTTGGTCGGAAAATTTTAAGGTTGTTCGAGAGACCTAACTTAAATGTAAACATAAAGTCACAGATTTGAGTATAATATTAAAACGGATTTTAAAGAAATGGAAGGTGGGAATTACGCTGAAGCCATGTGTATCGCGTTAAGAGACAGTGGCATGCTGTTGTAATGACGATAAACATAGACGTTTTAAAATCCAACGTTACGCAGGCATAATATTTGCTGTAACATTTAAACGCTCTGCATTTTGCCCACACAGCCTATTTGTTCCTTATATTTCTCACGATCAACACCGACTATTTCCCAAAACAGTATTAACCTGCTTGTTTTTAACGGAGGCAATTTGTTCTCTGTGGGTTAGGAACTGGATTTTACAGTTAATGTAGAATTTGAATGATTTTTGTCTTGCCGAAGGACATATTTTTATATAGTGATTAATATTCCTGATGGATGAAATCCGGAGATCAAGAGGTTAAGCACAAGGCAGAAGCTGTTTCAAACCATTCCAGCTGGTGATAAGTTTTATGGATTGTTAATGCGATAACATATACACGAATATGTTAACATTTCTTCATAGACAGAACGAATTCCTCACTTATGTCAAATATCTGTGTGAGATAAAAGAATGCCTCACATACACTATAAAGATTATGTTCATCGTATTTTTCTCCCTAAAAAACATTTATGTGTTTGATGACGCCTCTCACATCGATTGGCGTTAATAGAACATTCTGTCTATGAATGAGATGCACGCGGTGCCTCCTGTCGCCTCGTTGCTCTGTTATTAATGTCTTGGCAGTCACGAGCTTATGAGGGCTTCACACAACAATGACCCGATAGTAGATCAGGTCACGCACGCTTTCCATGCAGTCCGTAGTCTCACTGATACATTTGGTTCGAACCACATCTGCCCAGTGCAGTTGCTTCTCTCGATGCAATGGATATTCGTCCACAACGTTTTCAGACATCTCCTTCAGTATATCGCAAAACAAAATTGTTTCATACTCTCAAATCATCTCCAAACACATAATAGTTCTGACCTTTCTCTTCACGACTAATAGGACGGTTCAGCAACCTTAACGTGATGTCCGACTCGTGACACAACACTGAATTTGAATCATCCGCTCTCAGGGCTGTAAAAAAAGCTAATGGATTTGAATAAAAAGCAAATATTTACTCGGAATTAGACGTAGGCCTATATGTGAGCGTGAAGTTAGTAAGACAAGAACCTTTGTGGAGGTTATGGGAGAACAGAAATAGGGACTAAAAGGGGGTTGAAGAGAAGAATAAAGATATTTATTTTAGTCTATAGTGGCATGTGATATTATCAGTATTATTAGTATTACACAACGTACCTTCACAATAAGGGGAGCGCGATAGAACAGCGGTTAAAGTGCTGTGCTACAAATCGGAAGGTCGCTGGTTCGATCCCAGATGGTGTCATTGGAATCTTTCATTGACATAAAATCCTTCCGATCGCATTATGACCATGGGGTCGACTCAGCCTCTAACAGAAATGTGTACCAGGAGCATTTACTGGGGGTAAAGGCGGCCGGTGCGTAAGGCTGACAGCCTTACCACCACCCTGTGCCGTTGTCATTTAATCTGGGAACCTTAACTTCGTGGAATCCTCTGGGCCACTCCAGGCCTGTAACGGGACTGCTTGACCTTCACCTTTACCTTCACAATGAAGGGTAAACGAAGTTAAAATACTCTTCTGTCCCGTGCTCATTCGAAATATGAAAGAACATTGCTTTGTTTGAATGCTCCCAGGCTTCTCCCGCTTCTCCTTCTGGTAAGAGCAGTATTAAGATGAAAATTATTATGGAGCATTGGGGGAATAATATTGAAAGGGGAAACAGAAGTACGCGGAGGAAAACCTATCTCAGTGTCACTTTGTCCACCACAAATCTCACACGGGCTGGTCCGGAATCTAGCGTTTGCCTCCCTGGTGAAAGGCTGGAGATTAACATTAATCTGCATTACTCAGTTTGTTCTGCGCGGTGAACGCTGGATGCTTCCATTACAAAGATAAATCGGTGAATATTGTGTAGGGAAATCATGGTTGTGTATTGTAACGCTATCTTCCCACAACTCGTATGTTCGAAAATTATTTATCACTTGCGGATAATTGCCACGTTGTGTGTACGGTGGTCTTGTTCATTTTTTGTCACTTGTCCTTGTCCTGCTGACTGTTGGCAAATGCGACACCCGTCAAAGGAATCACCAGCGTTTGCTCACTTATCATATGGACGATATTTTTTGCTTTCGCACTACACGTTTATATCCGACAAGCAACAACAAAAAAAAAATGTATGTATGCATGTACGCAATCTGTATCATTCGATACGTCGAGTGACCAAGTACACAAGCAGTGGGAAAGCGATCTCAATGACCAGGCCAAGATCTGGCAAGTGTACGGAGTACGAATATTTGCCAAATATAGCAGTCGTGGGAACAGTACGACAGTTGATTAGTTAGCTTCTTTAGAGTTCACAGTTATTGGCGCATTTGCCAAATATGCCAAGCGTGCAAATGTCGCTTGTACGAATCATACAAAATATGTGCATTCACTACGTGCGCAAAATGCACCGCTTTTAGTGTTGTAAACCTGGCGATGCCTGCATAGCTACTGTGATTTGATGGGTGAATGGTCTTCGTCTATCTGCATCTCGGTCTTTAAACTGGCCATTATACAAAGGTTTCTTTACCACAGTTCGTAATGAATTGCCTCCCTCAACCGAAAGGCCCTAAGTCGTCGTCGTCGTCATCATCATCATCATCATCATCATCATCATCATCAGGGACTGTAGCCGTTCTTATTCGGGAGTTTCATATTTCGAACCTCAGCGCTGTGACGGGCTATTCTGAGTGGGTTTTTAGTGGTTTCTTACCGGACCCTGGACCCGGGAATAATACCATAAAATAAAGCACAGTCGCGCCCTTCCGTGTCGTTTAAAATTCTGCTTTAATGATCTTTATCAGTCTGCGAGATATATTCAATGAAATATATACTCAAATTTGTCTCGACATAATTGTGTAGCGAAATTTTTAACAAGTGTTGCAATATATCCCAAGTTTGATATATTCACCTTCAGATATTTTATTCGAATGTCGTAAATATCGGATGTTCGGGTTACATTATCTGCAGCACAAACAAATTATAATCCATTAAGGCTTTCTCCTTCTTCCTGAGAGTTGATGTGTCGTGGTTGATCAATGTTTCTTCTGCCGGGAGGATTGTCCCTGCGTGATACGCGAATTTAAGAAGGGGCGGAAACTTCTGACCCTTACATTGGATAAATTATTGTATTTTGATATCTTGTACTATGTAATACATAATTAAGTTATCTAGGTCAAACCGAAACATGGAGAGAATATGACTTCTTACTAAATAAACTATACTTAATCGTGAGACTGTGCTCCATAACCAGTTAACTTAGTTTTTCCTCTTATCCACTTTTTCTGGCCGTTATGTCTTTAAACATTTGCAGTGCCATCAAATAAAGGAATAGTTTTTTTTTCTAAAACTTACACCTACCCGTAAAATACTTAGTTTATATATGTGATTAGTAACATATGTGTATATTATATTTGTAGACGTATGTAGTTGTACTGAAAAGTGGAAAATAACACCTGAAAGGCGTGTTTCAAATACAGTTAGTTGTGTTGTACGTTTCGTCAAGACCCATGTCATTGTGTGAATAACAATCTAAGACTGACAGATGGTTCTGTGTTCTACTTTGTGCGGCAGTCAGAGTACACTTTCGAACACGGCTGTTTGGTTTTTAATTCATCTTGCAGTTATACACACAGAGACACAAACAATCGTAGAGAGCTTTTTCAAGATGGTCAACAAACATAACGCGTATCGTGTCAATGGACCAGCAGGTGGCTAACCCGTACAGAACTCTTCTTAACCGTGTGTTTCTAGGGGCACATGTGACAACAGAGAGATACAATTAAGCAAATGGCGGTTGGTTCACCTGGCAGTTACAGTGATTGACGATCGGTTGTTTATGTCACTATGCAAGATACAGTGGTTGTGTAGAAATATATGCAATTGATCATCTTTCAAAAACTGCACGGTTTTTATGAAACCCGAATTCTTATCATCGTGTATTCAGACGGTGTTCTGCTTCAGTTTCATGGGTTCGACACATTTACGCCCTAATTTTGTAAGATTCATTTTGGTGTTGTGGCAGAATTTAAAGGAACATGGCGGTTGTGTAAAATAAATAAATAAATAAATATTTGTTTGATTGTACCGATCAGATGGACTAGCGGACAGATGCGTTGTAGTAAATATGATCTACTGTCGAAAATTTCGATCGTGACGTCGAATTTCACTGGGGATATATTCTTGTTTTTT
>Ga0123352_10010929_pt1 | contig 14282 bp, 10 predicted proteins | sample TergutLab28metaG_FD_89700 | JGI IMG/M metagenome (GOLD analysis project Ga0123352, IMG submission 89700) | Labiotermes labralis P1 segment gut microbial communities from Petit-Saut dam, French Guiana - Lab288 P1 | ecosystem: Host-associated > Arthropoda: Insects > Digestive system > Gut ... | reverse complement strand
GGAGTCTGGGGTTGTTTGTTGTTTTGTTTGTGGTGGGGGGTGGTGTGTGTATTACTTGACTGACTGAGGAAGTACTAGACTCTTAAACAGGAATCTGCTATGTGTCGTTAGTTAAATGAGGGAAGAAAACTGCAGACAGAATTTGGGAATGCTTGTGTATGTGCATGTGTGACAGTGTGATCTTGTAGGATGTGTGTGATACTGTGTCTGGTACATAGCTACCAATGTTTGGAGGAACCTGACATGTCCATCTTCAGCATTATTTTTACTGTTATACTACAGTACTTTGAGAACCACCACATAACTCATATTTTTTAGTTTTACTGCCTCTATATGTGTAATATTTCAAATTTCAGAGCAAATTGGACACCTTCCTGGTGATGCCAGATGTGTTGCTGCTGCCACAGGTTGGTCTATTACTTAGCAGTGTTCATCGTTCCACTGTGCAGCGTCGATCATTTGAAGTGATTGCTGCCGTGTACAAACAGTTGTATGAATCAGTACACAATCCTGAGAACTTATACCAGAATGCAGCAGTTTTGATGCCACGTTCACCTGATGAAGTTTTCAAGCTTCTTGTGGGGTAGAAGCTCAGTGAGTCTGAGGTCACTCTGACTACTCAATCATGTGATATTTTGTAAAAGTAGACAGTGGTTTTCAGATCATGATATTGTGGACAAGATGTCACATAATATGGCAGATGGTTACCAATATTTCAGAGGAACAGTAATACCCATGTATTAAAAAGTATGTGGTGTCATATTCCAGTATTTGCCATTGTAAGAACCACAGACTTTGTAAGAAAGTGTAAATAAAACAAAATATTGACTGTAAATTTCTAGGGAGTAGTCCTTTCTTTTTCTAAATAATGAAGCATAATACAGTGTTTCCCACTTGCTACCGAACCTGGCATTTCCTTAATGATTTTACCACTAATGAACAATTAGGCACACTAGAGACACACACTACAGACACATTCCTCTTCATTTCTCACACAGCGAATGTATTCCTGTTCAAATTTTGTTGCAGTATCTTCATTGGTGTTAGAACTATTAAAGAAATGCTGGGTTTGGTAGCGAGTGGGATACACTGTATAAATAAAAAAAGGTAAAGCAGTCCTGTACAGGCCTGGACAGGCCTGAGGGTTCCAGGATGTTGAGGCTCCCAGATTTCATGACAATCAGCATGTGAAGGTGGTAAGGTTGTCAGCCCTATGCACTGGCTGCCTCCCAAGGAAATATTCCTGGTACTCATTTCTGTTAGTATCTGAGTTGACCCCAGGGCCATAGTGTGCCCGTAAGGATTATGTTGGTGAAAAATTCCAGTGACAACATTGGGACTGGAACCTATGACCTTCTGGCTTGTAGTGCAGTGCCTCAACCAACTGCATCATTGTGTGACCCAGTACAAAATGAGAAACCAATATTAATTATTTGATGCACCTGAAACATGTAAATAATGTTTTCTCTGTCACCCTCTTTAAAAATCCTTACGCTGTTGTTATTCTGTGACTTATTTACCTCATGTGGAAGTTGTCCAGTATTGATACAAGGGCTATATAAGGTACACAGCAGTTGACCTCTGTATAAGTCCTGTGGTCATGAAATTTCCTGAACAGGCTGTTGTGCTGTTTTGTGGGCACACTACACAGACTTCTGTTACCAGACTGCTGTCATTAAACGGTATGGTTAATTTCACACATTTGTGTGTAGAATTTTGGAGAAAAAGACTGTTACTTTTTGAGTACACTGCAAGTACACATATTGAGTATTACATGTTTTTATTATGGAACTCCATCCAAATAGATGACTTTGAATAATTAATGTGTACAGGAATAGGCTTGCATATAGGGTGTGCTGGTTGTGCCCAGGCACAAACTAGTGTCTCATAAACAATAATTTGGTATATTATGTTTCATTTTTTAAGTTTTAGTCATTGCAACGGAGTTTATTTTTTAATTGAAAAAGAAGTTTACTTACCTCTTAATTTTGTTGGTTTGTTCGGTGCATGAAAGCAATGATCTTAATGATCGATTATCAATATTCTCCTTTTAACAAATGAAAAATAAAATTCCCCGTGTGCATATCCTAATAAAACATGCTGCACACATGTGTGTGTATAGCATTTTTGTAATTGTGCATAGTCAAGTATGGTAAACAAGTTTTTGATGCATTCCAAATTAAAGTATTGTACAACTCCCAAAATAGCATCCATGCCAGAATTATGTAATATGACAGAAGTCCATCTCCAAGTGTGACAACTGTCAATGTGATTATTTATGACTGGGATGTTAAGTGTAAACAGACTGGTTCAAAGTACATTCAGTTTGAGATAAATGATAACTTGATTTAAGCAGTGAGAGGCCTTTTCTTATCCCTGCTTCCATATCACTTCCCACATCATTGCTACATAATTGGATTTGTTATGATTATACATGGAAAGATTAGCACATTTGACAACTGGGATGTATGATTCTTGGCCCTGTAAAGACATACAGTATTCACAGTTTCAAGACACAATTTACAAAAATTTTTTAATAATACAGTACAATTCTGCTAATTCAGCACCCACAGGATGGTGCATATGTTGATCTTGGATATTCCAAATAAACAGATGGTACCGATACTGATCTATGGGCCGGGTAGCTCAGTCGGTATAGCAACTGACTACGGGCTGGACGGCCAGGGATCGAATCCCGGTGGGGACGAGATTTTCCGCCTGTCCAGACCAGCCCTGGGGCCCACCCAGCCTCCTGTGAAATGGGTACCAGGTCTTTCCTGGGGGTAACGTGCAGCTGGGGCATGCTGCTGACCACTCACCCCCTTCTAGTGCTGCAGTCATGGAAGAGGAGAGCTATACCTCTACCCACCCTCTGGGCCACACCGGACCTGTAATGGGATCACTTTACCTTTTACCCATACTGATCTATTTCATTAATGCTCCTGTACATAGGCTGTACAGCTAATCAGAGGATGTTTCATTTGGATATCTCTTTTCTGTGCTGGTTCAGGGTCATCAGTGTCCTATTCTAAACCTTCTGCGGTCCTTGTAGTAGGAAACGTTGATGGAGTAGGAGAATAGGCATCAGGAGATACCACAACAGTTGATGTACAGACACCCTTAAAGGCCTCTTGGAACCTATCCCAGAGATTTGTGTGTTTCACTGACAAACCACTGGGACTATTCTCCGCAAGTGTTGGTTTATCAGGAGTGCTTGGTTGTCAGATGACAGATTAAAGGTATTTTACTGTTTGTTCCCCAGGTGTGAGGCATGTCTGGGAATTGTAGATAATTTCCCACACCTGCTTTAACATGGTAGTTCATGGTATATAAATTTATTACCCAGAAATGTGTCAGATAAATTCATAAGCTAAAAGGTTGGTGGATTCTGCATTGAGTGGGATATTCTGTGTGTACAGTATGAGATACTGTATGAACTCCCATGAAAGTAAAGGGCAGTGATTCTGTATACATCCAGGTGACTGAACTACAAATGAACTAGACTGGGATGGAATTCATTTACGCTTTGTAGTTCATTCTCTGGTCTAAGCCAAAGGATGTAGAAAATATACCAATAAAACTTCTCACATAAACTGAAGCAACTACTGGACATTATTTTAAATATAAATAAACTGGTGTCTAGTAAACATACACTGTATAACACAACTATGTTTATAGAAGCTACTTGGTATACGGAATTGTGTCAGTGTGTAACATGCATTACTCAGAAAGCTGTTTATGAACACCATGAACAGTAGACAATGAGAAAGTACGTAGAGCTTATTTTGGGAATGATATATTAAAAGCATTTCTTCCAGTTTAAGTTTTTGTCAGTTTGGAGGGCAATGAATTTATTTCCTTGTACTTCATCAATTTGTCATAGCCATCGTTTAAAGTAATCTATACGATCGCAGAGTTTCACAAATCTAAGAACTCAGATTTCATTAGGATATAATACGTGATCGAAGCTTTGATGAACTCGGTCTTTTGTAGCTGATGGTATTGTTAGATGTAAATTTACTTCGTGCGCCTTGCGTAAAATACTTGTGCTAGTGGCTAAGTTGCGATATAAATGCAACCAATGAAAGAACTCTTTACAGCGCTCGGCGTTGTGTCATGGTTGTGTTGTGTGTTGTTATTGGCTGCTGGTTCAGTCCGTGAGATGTGTTTGGTTTGTGGTTTGGAAGTCGCTTAAAAAGGAGACGTTTTTAGTTATTAGTTAACATTGCTTGCAAAAAAAATTGTATACTGTTAGTAATATTTATGAGACACAGTTGTCACATGACCGTTTATTCTTGAGCGTTACGGTGCACGTATAAATGGTGTGGAAATTTGGTGTAAGTAAGGACCAGGCGGACAGGGAGTAAAGAGTATTTGCAAGATGGCGGATTCCAGTTATTACCAGGTGAGTACCAAATGACATTTTTACACGATTTTTGGCGTATACTGTAGTTATAATTGGGCGTTGCAAGTACGTGGTGTCTTGTGTTGGTGTTTTACAGTCTCGGGTGTTCGTTACAGTAACAACTGTGGGAGGTGCAATGTGTGTTTTGTTTTAACCTATTATGTGTTACTTGAAAGAGGTTCTCGATCTGGCTTGTTTGACCTTTATGAATTAACATCCACCTGCCAAACTTCTCAGTGTGTACGTAGTTAAGATGCAATTTCCTAGATGTTTCTTGTGTTGATGTGTTGCCAGGCCAGTTAAATCGTACTGTGACATGTTTATTATTCGTTGCAGATAATCTGTGTTGAAACGTGTTTCGTTATTATAATTTCATAACCACAGTGCTATACCCAACGTCATTATAACGGAAAAAATATATATTGGCTTGCGAGCCATGTTCTTACATATTGGTAGAGACTTATAGGTGTATTAATTTTGAAGAAACCGAGTGGAGCAAGTATCAGTATCAGGCATGGTAGTCGTCGCTTGACGTTAATCTCACCATGCATGGGTTGTTGTAACCTAGATCGGTGCAAGAAAAGAGATTCAGATGTTTTGTTAATTTTGTGTTTTGTGTTGGTTATGCTGTATCGTGAGTAGTAAACTTATCGAATAGTTGTGGAATTGAGATGTTTGTAACTATATAATGGAGCTTAGACCTCCATAAGATTATCAGTCATTCACGTAATAAAAAATTCGCACTGTATGATCCCTATTCCAAGGCAGATGAATCTGATTGTCATACACTATTTAAGCCCATTTTAAAATTATCCTCTCCATAAAGCTTAGGTATTTCAAGTGTTCGCATCTCTTCAGGCTTTCTGACCAGAACTGTATGCATATCTACTATCTGCTCTTGCCCTGCCCACTCTATCATTTGATTCATGCACATATTTGGTGAAGAGTAAAATGAGACAAAACTTTTTTTTGGGGGGGGGGCTAATGTAAAATAAGGGACATACTTGTATCCCATGTCAGACTAATGTGTATAGCACCAGGACCTCTTAATGCTGTTCTTTTGTAAGAGAAGCAAAATTTGAGTGCAAACTATAAAACAGTTGAAATGTTAGCACTTGTTTGTGGGTTATTATGTTTGCGTGGTGATCGAGTAAGAGGAGATAGTTTAGGCTTTGACTTTTCATGTTAGTAAGACAAATCTGGGTGGTGTATGTTATTCACACACACTGCATTGCAGCATGTATGGACTCCCCATGTTACTCTAGTGCACTAACTGTTTAACATATTGGCACACAGTCTTGGCAACTTGCATTCAGTATGGTTTCCTTTATATCAGTCTTGAAAAATACCAGTTTTGATTGCATTGCAACCTGCACATGAAATTGGCTTCTATTGCAGAGGCAACAGTGTGTAGGAATCTTTGTGAATTGCAGTGCTGAACATTTTCTGTTACAAGGGATATAACTGAATACCTCCTTGAATGTGAAATGAGAATCATTTCTAAATTTGTCATGTGAAAAATTTTGTTGGTGGGGATGGCACCTTATAAATACATAAAAGTCAAACACATTCTGTATAGGTATTTTCTTGAAAATTCAAGGTTGTGGTGGGGGTCATCTTGCATTTGGTTAAATGTGGTATGTTAGTCTCAGTTTTTCTCCTGCCTTTTGTTACATCCTTCTTGATAGGTTTACATATTCTACCCTGCACACTGTTCATGCATATCGTAAATCTCTGTTTTTCTTTTAATGTGAAAGAGACCAAGTTATACACTTGTACAAAATAACAAATGAAATTGTAGTGTTGAATAGTTCAGTCACTGCATTTTTTTGTGGCAGATGAGAAGAGGAAACCTGAACTGAAGAATAGTGAGCATTCTAAATTTTATCGGCTGTAAATTTTTCTGATGATCGTACTTTGGTTTGTTAGTATCATTGTTATTACTCTTATTGTACCACATCTTAATGAGAGATTTATTAGAGGGCGTATCCAAAAGTTGCCATACTGAGTCGAAATATATGCTTCTTTTCGGTACTAGTGGTGGTTGTCCATTCCATAGTAGTCCCTTTTAAGTTTATGGAATGGGTCCAGTCTTTACATCATTGTTGGAAGCACTGTAGGAACTGAATTTTTGAAATCACTTATAGGATGGTCAGCGGTTGTTCCAGAATTTCAGACATCCTGGAAATGGCCTCTCATAGTTGGAATTTAATTTTTTAAACCTAGTAAAATTACAATGGTCCAAATTAGGTGAGTAAGAAGGCTTTGGGACCACAGCTCAACAGGCATTTCCATCTTTTTGAATTGAAGAAACCACTTACAGATCTGTGTTTTTCCCATGGCTTTGTCACTGAGAATGTTTCAGCATTTTTTATATTCCATGAACCTCTGCAGCATTCCCTCCATGATTTAACTTTAAAGAGGTATTATTCAGTACAGTGATGTTAGTTTTGTTGTTTCACAACACCTTTTTCCTGTATTACATTTGCAGGTATGACCTATTTCAGCAAAAAACTATTGCATCATCTTGAGATTATACACTCGTGTAGAGAACTCACGATTTTAAGGATGAGTTTGTACTTGTAAATTGAACACAGAAGTAATATGTTGTGAAAACTGAGACCTAACTGCATTGTATACTATTTCACACACTGGGATGTCTTTGATAAAAATCATTATTAATTGCAATATTTTATGTTATTTCACAACAGTGTACAGTCCTATGACATGATGATATGTAATCACTGTTTTAAGAATGACTCTGCATGAGTCATCATGCAATGATTGATGAGTTTTTTTGGGTGGAAGCACGTAACCTGGCACATTTCGATTTCAAAGCCAGTGGACTCATAAGAAACTGGAGACTGAGCAAGGAAAGCTGGTATGGTAAACCCATTTGAGGCTGCAGTACCAGGAGACAGAATCCCAAACTCATATCATGTTTCCTGGTGATTTGCTGGGGCATTCATTGGCAAGTCAGCATAGTTTAGGGGCAGAATTTTCATGACCATCTGCATTTGTGATGAAATTTTTGCAAACTTGTTGGGTCTGCTTTAGAAGTGAGATAAGGAAATGAGGGAATTTTTAATTTTGACATTAACTACTAAGCTTTTGGGGGTGGAAAGTTACTTTTAATGTCTGATGTGATCTCTTGTTGATGGCATGTTCGTGAACACACTTCATTTATAAGGTTGGCACATGTTGGAATATGCACACTTGTAAATGTGTCGTAATGCATTTATTACTGAAATCTGTCAGAGGATGCGTTATGATATAGTTTAATTAAAGTATCTGTTTCCCTGGTTTACATGTTTGTGTGATGGGCATCATTTTTAACAGTTTTTTATGTTTTAAATGTACTGTGGTTGTGTGACATTAAGTTGGGGGGTGTCCGTCACTGGTACAGGTATAATCAAGTGTATCTATTGGTTGACATTCTGTTCAAAGTACTGGTACATATTTCAGAAAACTTTATCCTACATGAATTTGACTGCATGGTGCTTTACAATTGCAAGAAGGAGGTCTGTGATGGACAGTATACTGTCACTTCAGGACAGAAGTGACACTATCAGGCACTAGTGCTACTACAGGTGTGTGCTGCTGCTGTGCGTGCATTTGTATTTGGTTCTGCAGGAGTCAAGCCAAGAACTGAGGCAGAATTTCACTGAAGAGGTGGAAGAAGCACTGAAAGGTCATTTTCTGTGGTGCCAGTTGCCACTGCATTAGAACAGCATTATTACCAAAAGTGCACAGTTTTGCAGGAGAACATTGTGAGGGTTTGGAATTAGACAGGATCCAGCATTTTATATGATAGATGAAGGAAAATAGCCCATGCACCAGTGGAATTGTTTCTTAAGCATACTTAGTGATTTTTGGGTCAGAGGGACAATGTAACAGAGGAATGGAGAAGACTGCATAAAAAAGAGCTATATGATCTGTGTGTCTCATCACATACATTTCGGGTGATCAGATCACGAATGGGATGGTCGTGGCACGTTTGGGTAAGTAGAGAGTTACAGATAGGGTTTTGGCGGGGAAACCTGAGGGAGAGTCCACCTGGAATACCTGTGTGCAGATGGGAGGATAATATTAAAGTGGGTCTTCAAGCAATGGTATGGGGGTTGGACTGGATTGATCTGGCTGAGGATAGGGACGCGTGGGGGCTCTTGTGAATGTGATACTGAATTTTCGGGCTCCATAATATGTGGGACATTTCTTGGTTAGCAGGGCAACTAGTAGCTTCTCAAGAAGGCTTCTCCATGGAGTCAGTTCATACTCTTCAAGAAACTACGCACGTAAATCGTACGTGTTTTGCAGATGCCAGTTGTTTGTCTACTGTTGTATTTGAACGCGAACTTTTTGAATCAGAATGCCAAAAAGCAACAAGTCATGGAAGAATAAACAGTGTTAGCTTCACTTGCATTAGTGGGAGGCAGGACGACGTAGTCAGTATAGTGACTAGGTTACGGGCCGGACGATCCTAGATTCGAATCTCGGCAGAAGCAAGAGATCCTTCTCTTCATCAAAACGTCAAGATCGGCTCTGGAGCCCATCCAGCTTTCCATTCAGTTGGTACCGGCGTTACTTCCCGGTACCCACTGAATGGGAAGAGGCAGGGACACGAATTTGACCACTCACCTCAGCCTAAAATGCCGAGGTAGAGAATGAGTCTACCTATACCTCTGCTTCGTGACCTGGACAGGGACTTTTGTACCTTCTCACACTCACTCCTGGCCTAAGCATTGCAGCGGAAGTACTGCCAAAGCATGTAGGTAGGTACTATAACAGCACAGTTTAAATCGGTGTTTATACGAATACAGCATCCGCAGGAAGAAATATAAAAAAAATTACGCCGATACCGATACTTGAAGTAGCGTATTTGATCTCAGAATAACACCGTTGTGCTGCCTTGTTTGCTCAGCAGCAAGTGAATACGGCTGTTCAGCTGCAGTGTAGTGTTCAGCAACGCTTTGCCGCAGAACGTAGCCACACGTGTCGGTGAATCAATGAACGTCAGTCCATGCTTGTCGTCAAAGCAGGCAGATATTGGTTGGCTAATACGTATGTGGTATGAATGACGGTAATGAACATAAGGCGGAGGAAAGCCATTCGCTGACAGATAAGAGGGAAATTACAAATTGGTGGAATTGTGATGGCAGCTGTACAGTTGCATCTTTTCCGTTTTGGGTCGTACGAATGTACAGTTTTATGCACTTAATTTTGGTTACACAGAATGTACGTACACGAAAAAAAATATATATATATACTGTGTAGGTCAGGGTCTCAGAATCATCGTACGGCATAATTTTTAAATCTCTGGCGGGCGGTTGTCGTCTTCGTCAGTATGAGATTGATTGTTTTGTTAAAAAATGTGTACAATATTGACATTATTATTATTGTTAATTATTATTATTTTCGATTTAAAAAACTGCTGCACTGTTATCACATCACCGACGTACGTTGTGATTTTCTTTTCATGCTGACATATCACGTAAAAAAATTCCCGTTCAGAATATTTTAAGGAATTTCTGTTGGGTATTGTACTACAAATATAATGAGGATACAATTTAGTGAGGTTGTAAATTAGCTGCCGTGTAGACTGGCTGGAGACTTGGCATCGTTCGGACCAGGTGTGGCGTTTTATCCGGGGTGAGATAGAGTCACCGTCGTTACAGATTTCATGTGTCTGTCGAGATGGGATTTCTGTCGTATTATTGTTTACAAGGAAAAAGTTGTTCACATGCATGCGGAAAATTACAGTCATTCTTCACCCAAAAAGATATTACCAAAGGATTCTTTTTTCTTTTGATGGGTAAGATACTGTTTTACATTTTTGATTCAGAAAGCACTTGTTTTAGTTTGAAATCGCGGTGCCAATTTATTAATTCCATCTGCAAGTTTTCTGGCACCTTCTCGAGGTCTACCTTCAAAGAAGAAGCAAACAACATAAGTAAGTTACGGTTTCGTTATTTTGAAGTCTTGGAATTGTTCCTCGAGCCCCTTTCTTAACAGAAAAATTCTCCCGGAAGTTTTTTTTGAATGCGCCAAGAAAAAATAATATCCTGGGGATTTCAGGTGCAGAAAGTTTATATAGTTTTGACTGATGTTACCACCATTGAAGTATTGAAAAATGTGAAGATTAAATAGATCAGAACTGTGATTTTGCCTGTTGTTTCATGTGGGCATGAAAGTTGGTCGCTTACATTGAGGAGGGAACCTAGGCTGAGGATGTTTGAGAATAAGGTGCTGAGGAAGCTGTTTAGGCCTAAGAGGGTCGAGGGCACAGGGGAGTGGAGGAGACTGCGCAGTTAGGAGCTTAGTGATCTGTACTCCTTTCCATACATTATTCGGGTGATCAAATCGAGAAGAATGAGATAGGTGGGGAATGTGGTATTTGTGGTAGGGAGAGGAGGTTCATACAGGGTGTTGGTGGGGAAACCAGAAGGAAAGAGACCTAGGTGTAGGTGGGAGTATACTTGTAAGGTGGATCGTCCAGAAATAGGATGGAGAAGCGTGGACTGGCTCAGGATAGGGCAGTTTGTGGGCTGTTGTGAACACGGTAATGAACATTTGGGTTCCATAGAATGCTTGGAATTTATTTATCTGAGGAACCGTTAGCTTCTCAAGAGTGGCTATGCTTCGTGTTGTTAGTTGGTTCCCGCCTCTGAAAATCTTGGTGTTGCCGAACATCTCAGTAGTGAGCGTTGCTTTGTCACGTAGCTCGTCGAAGTGTTAACAGTGAGCATTCGGCCTATCACATCGACAAAAAATGCTCGATCGCCTCTACAGCTTTCATCGCCTATTTCATCAGTTATATTGTTCCTTTCCTTGAATGATAGATATCCTTTATAAAATCAGAATGCTGTTGCTAAACTTGTATGGGACGTAACGTTAACGTGCTGAATTATTTCACCGTGTTCACTTGCTGTAATTCCAATAAGGCAACTTATTCACGCTGGTAAAGGGAGCTTGTATGAATAAAAATCGCAAATGTAACAACAGTGTGAGTGTGAGCAGTGTAAAACTTCGTACGCTTGATGAAGAATGCAGTGGAGACTCAAGAAGAAAGTCGAGTTCTTCGAATTCTTTCATTTTTAGGTGCCTTCGCAAAATATCGAAAAGCGACTGTTAGCTTTGTCATGTCTGTGTCTGCCCATCCGCATGGAACAACTCGGCTCCCACGGACGGATTTTCGTGAAATTTGATATTTGAGTATTTTTTTGTAACACAGTCCGTAATATTCAAGTTTCATTAATACCTCATAAAATAACATGTACTTTACAGGAAGACCATAGTACATTTTTTATCATATCTCACTCAGTTCTTAGAATTGGAAATATTTCAGACAGAAGCTGTAGAGAATACCAGAACCCGCATTTTATGTTCAGTGACTTTTTAAAATAGTCTTGACGTTTATGAGAAAATGTGGAAAAATATTGTAAAGCCGCACATTCCACAGATGACAATATAACACACTCAGAATCAATATATAATACTTACAACTACTAGAAAGAAGACAATAAAATTAAATAATACACTAACCTCTCCGGCTTTGTAATACCGTAGTGAAAATTGGACCATTAAAGCAAGAGACGCAAGAAGAATAACGGCAGCAGATATGAAGTATATGAGAAAAACAGCAGGATACACTCGGACTGATTACTAAAAAGAACCCCAGATTTGAACAGTATACAGGAATACCGAAGAAACTGGTTGCAACTTACAAATAGAATGACTCGTAATAGATTACCGAGGATAAAAAAGAAATGCAGACCAACAGGCAGAAGAAACCAGGGAAGACCATGAAAGAGACTGGAAGGGGTCAACAAGTGGCCCAACTCCATGATAGCTAGATGATGACGACGAAGACTTATTGCTTTTCCAGGACAGCAGTGGTTGCACCAATACGCCTGTGTTACTTTATACGTACAGCGAATGTCTTTTTTAAATTGTGCTGCCTCCCCCCCCCCCCACTTGCAAAACATTTACTTAAAACTGCTAGTGAAGTTGATTGTAAATTACTTAGTGGTCAATAAAAAAAAATTGTGCTGCAACTCGGTTACTTGTGCTAATCTTTGCGTAGCCCACCACTAGTCATTCTACCTATTTTCCGGGGAGGTTCGTATTTGGTAACGTAAGTCACGAATCCAGGAAATATTTCATCAGCACCAGTTTCTTCTTGCATAGGGACAGGTTCAATTGCCGTCATTAATTGAAACTTCCCGTTGACTCGTCGAATAAGAACAGCAACCTGCAAATATCCGTGACAAACCTGTACTCGTCGGTTGTAGCTGAATTTGCCAGAATCCCTTTGCACTTTACAGTAAGCTGAAATTGTATCTGCCAAGTCTTTCACGTGACTGAAAGACCCATAGTTTTCAAAATCTGCTTTCTTTTTTCGGGACAGTATATTTCTGTTCACCTTTTTATGCATTTCGTCCAATACTGAACTACCATAAACTGCTAAAAAGGGGGGGGGGGGTATGAATTATTCGACATTGAGGCGGGCCGTATGCTAAAATTAGAACAGGATCATTGCATGTGCCGCCGAAAATGGACAGACAGGCCGCGTGTTTGTGACTTCTGGTGTATGTAAAGGAATCTGTATACAAATGTGTGGACATGGCGTGATTCCCAGCTTGTAGGATTGTGCGTTGCAAGCGATCTACTTTTGCTGTATGGAAGAACTGGGTTGTGCACGACAGTTCAGAACGGTAGGCTGTTACCCGGTTCTCAGTTGGCATTGTGATGCCGAAGAATGTTAAGACTGCGGTTACGTTGGATGCGTATTCTTACGACTTGTACTCGGACGACCACATCGGTAATTGGACATAGTCGCATTGGAAACGAAACATTAAAACTTGCTCGTGAGACGTCTAGCGACTCTTCAGACTAGTCCGACGAATCGTGAAGTTTCTATTCCGTGCATTTTCATATAGCAATTATATTTTTAATTTTCCAACCAAATGCACATGTTCAGTTGAATATTTGTATTGTTTACTAAATGTTTCCTACATATTTCGGCGCTCATTGCGCCATCCTCAGGGAGAACTCATTTCACTTCTCAAAACCTGCCTGTTGTATGGTTGTTACAGTGGTTCAGTTACACAGCGTGAGATATGTGATATATGGGTTTTTAACAAAATTATTAAATTATTGAAACAATATTGTCTCGTTATGGCTGACAAGTTTTTTAAATGATTAAAAAAATCATTTTCTAAAGCATGTTGACTCTGTTGGTTGAGAACGGCTACTTCTTATATTATTTCGTAGTGTTATGGCAATGTTTGTTCCTTTTTCTGTTCCAATTGTTGGGTTCCGCTGGATAATTCTTGTCAGACCCCCTGCCGTGTTGTGCCGCTCCTGTGTCTCGTGTGTCAGGGTATGTTGAGTAATGGAGCATTTAGTTGGAAAATTAGAATTAAAAGTGCTAGTTCAACGAAATCATTAGGGACTTGTATAGGGGCATCAATGACTTTAAGAAGTGGTACCAGCCTAGATGTAATATAGTAAAGGATGAGAAAGGCGACTTGGTTGCAGACTCCCACGGTATTGTGGCTAGGTGGCGGAATTATTTCTCCCAACTATTCAACGTGCATGGGGTTAAGGATATTGGGCAGGCAGAAATACACATAGCCGAACCACTAGTACCTGAGCCAAGTGCCTCTGAGGTTGAGCTGGTTATCGACAAGCTAAAAAGTCACAAATCGCCAGGTATTGACCAAATAACAGCAGAACTGATTAAAGCAGGGGATAGAACAATTTACTTGGAGATTCATAAACTTATTATTTCTATTTGGAAGAAGGAGAAACTGCCTGAAGAGTGGAAGGAGTTGATCATAGTACCTATTCATAAGAAGGGGGATAAAACAGATTG
>Ga0123352_10010928_pt1 | contig 14285 bp, 16 predicted proteins | sample TergutLab28metaG_FD_89700 | JGI IMG/M metagenome (GOLD analysis project Ga0123352, IMG submission 89700) | Labiotermes labralis P1 segment gut microbial communities from Petit-Saut dam, French Guiana - Lab288 P1 | ecosystem: Host-associated > Arthropoda: Insects > Digestive system > Gut ... | reverse complement strand
TTTAACTTCTTCATTATGATAGATATTTTCTTTAACTATTATCGCACTTCCACCTCTGGCTGCATTGCCGGGGTGAGTTGCATGGTAAACTTTATATCCTCTAAATTTAATAAAGGATTGTTTAGTAAAGCGTGTCTCTGAAATAAGACACGCATCAAGTTTGTTTATGTCTAGGATAGCTTGCAGCTCTTGTTGATGGTTGAGCAATCCATTTCCATTTCACGACATGATTTTTATTGTATTAGTCATTTTTATTTATTTTTGAGGTTTGGGGCAGTTTTCTTGGTACTGCTCTCAAGTTTCTTAACTTGCTCATTCATTTCTGAGAATGCACCTTCTAAATTGGTGATCTTATTAAGAATGAGTTGTAGAGTCTGATTAATATCATTATTCTCCAGGCCCAATGTAACAACTGAGGCATAAGTTATTTCGTTTTTATTAACACTGTTTGATTTTTGTTGAATTGGTTCATCCTCTTTGTTGATTACTAGTTTTCCCTTCATAAATTTTTTATTCTTGATTTTTTGTAATTCTTTGGCCACAATACATCCCCTATAGTTGGCTGGATGCCCTTCACCACAGTTAACACATTTTGGATTTTGGTTTTCCGTTTTTTGACATTCCCTAGTTAGATGTTTACCAGCACATTTAACACACCTCAGTTCCTTAGCACAGAATTTTTGAGTGTGTCCAAACTTCTGGCATTTCTTGCATTGAGGGATTAACTTTGACCCCCTTATAGGTTGAATTTCTACTTTACATCCCAAGATATTTGTTATTTTATATACTTTATCTATATCTTCACTGTTGTCAAAAGTTAACATGAACATATTTAATGGTATTTTCTCTTTCCATGACAATTTATTGTCTGCCATGATGATTTTAAAAGCATCATCTCCTAAGTTTTTTACGATATTTTCTGGTTTGCACGACTAGTGCAGGTTCTTTGCCATAACTCGAATTGGTCGGGATTGTTTATTTTCATAAGTATGAAAACTGAAGTTATAATTTTGCAGCACGTTTATTGCTTTTCTATAATTTTCTGAATTACTACAATTGATTTTTGCCATTGGATCATTAGTAAATTTGACTTGGAAGTTCTCTTCCGAGATTTGATTGATCAATTCCCCATATAGGTTTTCATATGATTTGATATTATCTACCATAATTGGGGGTGGAGCTGGTTCTTTATTAATTTTATGTCTTTTTTTGAGGGTCAACTAAAGTTGGTGGGGAGGGTGTCACATTCATCTTTCTTTTTTTAGTTCTGTGTTTCACCCTAATCCATTCGGTCTCTTTAGCTAGTTCTTCCTCATCTGTTTGGTATTCAGATTCCTTACTTGATGATGGGATAGGAACAGCAAGTCCTTTTAATTCGGTCGCACCCATTCTCATCGCATTCGCTTTCAATTCTTCAATATTTTTTTGTAGATTATTGACCATGCTTTTTCGTTGGCCAATTTCACTATTTGCAATTTTCCATGCATTATCAGCATTACGCCACCCGTTAACAGCATTTTGCCATTCCATGTATAATTTCTGTTCATTTTGGTTACGCTGATAACTCTCTTGGAAAAGATCATTGTTTTGTTGTGTGAGTACATATTCATCAATTATGTTTGGTTGCATGTTGTTCGTCATGTCATATTATGCACTATTATTGTTAACCGTAGTCAATAGTCTAGTTATTTAATTGATTTGGTTGATTTAGTGCTGTGCAATCCGTCCCAAATCGGTCCTGTTTTATTTGTATTTGTATGCTATTTATCAGTGTCAGGCATAGGTGCTCCGCGATAAGGGGCCTGTCCAGATCAACTCTGCAGAGAATGACCTCTTCTCAGTGCGCCTACTAGCATGTACAATACTGTAGTTCGCTCTATTAGATGTTCTTATTACTTAATACTATAGTTACTATTATTACTATTACTACTAACTTGCTCACTGCTCCATAGAAGACACAGTGTGTTGTTGTTTACCCCATAACCAGAACGTAAATATGTACATGTCTACTCTCCAGGAGTCAAACAACGTGGCTGCTTCATAGCACACATGCACACACACACGGGCCAGTATGAACGTATATTATGTTCTCACTACACAGATACAGTGTCTATCACTTGACGTTTGTATACCACAGCACTCTCACTCGCACTGGCCGATCGAACGACCACTCACCACAGCGTCTCGAAGCCAACTGCGTCTACAGAGATGTCAACAAGTATTTTGAAAGGCACTACATACATCTCTTAAAGCTACTATCATCTGATTACTACGAATACGTGTACAAACCATGTTCTGAAGTATTCAACACTAATGAAAAGGACACTTACTGGACCAGCAATCTGAGGATTTGACAATCTTGGATCTTCCCACTGAGTTGTTCTCGTATCTGAAATAGTAAGAGCAAAAATAAACATGTGATATTAAAGCTAAACACAATATACAAATTAAAGACACCACACAAATAAATAAAAAAAATATTTACTATGATCGATAAAGAATATTCTTCCATCTGTATGAACCCGTTCTTCCCAACCTTCTGGTAGAGTCCCTAATTCATCTTCAGGTCGTCGGTTAGGTGGATGGGTTTGGTTTGGCATAGGACTGGCACGTCCTGTACGAGGATCCACCCATGTTGTAGCCCTTTCATTGTGATCAATGAAGAAAACACGGCCATTGGGTGCCACCTGCATGGTCCATCCTTCAGGTAGCCCCTCAGAGTTTACATCCAGTGTATTTAGTACTCGAGGGTCAGGAGGGGACGGCTGAAACCATCATTTATGACGAGTACTAAAAGTATTCTTCGCAAGACAAAATTCTCTTATGGTAATGTCTTCTCATTGAAATGATCTGTAATTTTCTTTCCTGAGTTAATGACAACTGACAGCCACTTACATTCTTTCCTCATTTCTAGAGACTAGTTTACATGCACAGTGACATACAAAGAATGTGAAACTGACCATCACACTTGAGTGGTCAGAACTTTTTCATATCTGGGAGGTCAAAGAATTATAGGCCTGGAGGTCAGATATCCTGATTGAGATTTTATGTGTTCCTCCTCACTCCCTCCAAACTGTGAGACAGTCAACTCTGTCCCTCCATATGCTTCTGAAGTAATCACTCAAAAAATCATGCCATTTGACACTGTGCAGCTGCAATGTGTCACTAAACAAAGCAAATAAGAATCAGACAGTAAAATTAATGTCACTCCTGTGGCATATCTTTGGAAATTTCCCATTCACAGTGGTTCTGTTACCATGTTTCTGATAAAACAACAACCTGCCAAAACTTATACTGAACAATACAGTTCAATGAAATTATTGCAAGTGTTAAAACTCTGCTGCAATGGAGCAAGGCAACAATTTTAATTCTGCTGCACATGTGTTTTTAATATGATGTAACAAAACACAGAACATACATGTTTACACTTCAGCTTCAATTTTATGTAACACATGCAATACTAGTCATTATTAACATTATTAATGTACTTTTCAATGCAATTACTCTCTCCACAACATTTGTTGAAGATAATGTGTGTGTGTGTGTGTGTGTGTGTGTGTGTGTATCATTCAAAAGATCAGGTTCATTTGAACATTTTAACACACATTCTCAAGTAATATATTCATGTGTAAGAACATAGCTCTACTGTGACCTTTCCTGTCTCCCACCACAAACCTAACAGCAAAAACCATAAGATATTGTAACACTTACTCTACACTCTCACAAATACATATGGCACCCTTGTGTTTTGAAGAGACACGCAGGTGCTGTGGTAAAAATTGTGGATGCAGTAGATCTCATGCTCACTGTGTTTTCTTACAAAAGTACAGGTAAAAAGTTGTCCCCAACTACCATGCCATAATGGTACATGGGGGAAGATAACATAAAATGCCACGTATTCTTAACCCTGGCACTAGATACAAGCGAGTGATCAGATGCATGCCCCAGCCACTTTACCCCACAATGATAACCTGATACCAACTGGACAATTCCTACCAGGAATCAAACCCTAATTCCTCGGTTATTCAGCAAACAGCCATTGCATTATATTGACTCAGTTACCCTGACTCTCCTTCATTCCATAGTTTAATTTCTTAAGCTGAGTGCTACTACTCCTTTCAAGTCTCATATAGTGATAGGACAAGGAACGTAACCATATCTTGGGTCAGAAAAGTACTTCTGCTACTCTACTACAAACAGCACATTACAATATTTTAATATGTTCCATATTCCATGCACCAATTAGATTTGCAAAATGTATAAACAACCAAAAAAAGCACTTTAATTTTATGATGTATTTTTATTCATACGTTCACCAACATGTTTCAGCCAGTAGTCCAGCAATCTTCAGGGTGAAGATACAAGAATATAATTGTAGTGATGATGACACATTTAATTACAACTGTATACTTGTATCATCACTTTGAAGATGGCTGGACTACTGGCCAAAACATTTCGGTGAACATATTATGAATGAAAGTACATCATCAGATTAAAGTGCTTTTGGTGGTTACTTATACATTTTATAAGTATATTACAAATTCAAAGTTTATGCATTTACTGTACTAAAGCAGAAAAAATAAGAATATCTGACCTCAGCCCCACTATCACAATACAACAATACTATTATATGTTTATGCTCAAATATCAAAGTGCTTTATCTGTTATGAAAACTCACAGTTTCAGCTTCATGCTGGGACTGGGCAGGGCTGTCTGTGACATCATTAGCCTAAAATCAGCAAGTAAACAAAGAAACAAATCACTAACCATAGAGACATATATTATTGTGGCATCAAAGTATTTGGCACAGATGTCAATAGTGAACACTTTATGAATCATTGCCATATATATATATAGTACATACATAACAAATGGTTTTACATGGTGGCTTTAAATCTTTGACACCGGAATTAAGTGCATAGTGTACTCTGCACAAAGAAGAAATTACAGAAAGAATTGTTAAATGGAATAAAGCATTCTATGCAAACAAAATGCTTTTTAAAAGTAATTTGGTGTCCAAGAAATCCAAATTGAAGTTATATTGGTTAGTAATTAGACCAACTGTAGTTTATGGCTGTGAAACATGGGTCCTCAAAGAAAGTATTAAACAAAAATTCTCTGTGTTTGGGAGGAAAAGATTAAGGAAAATATTTGGGCCAACTAAGGAAGCCAATGGTATTTGGAGAATTAAAACAAATAAGGAGTTGAATGAATTAATTACACACCGGAACATAATAAATTATGTTAGAGTCCAACGATTGAGTTGGTTTGGACACATAAATAGAATGCCCAAAACTAGCATAGTATAAAGAATACACAAATGGAAACCATTCACAGGAAGACCAGCTGGAAAGCCCAAGTCTCGATGGGAAGATGATGTCAGGAACGATCTGAAGAAGATGAAGCTTATGAAGTGGGCAGAACAAGTACAGGACCGCCTTAAATGGAAGGGTACTGTCGAGAAGGCCAAGATTCTATCAGAGCTGTAGCACCATAGAAGAAGAAGTTTACTCCGCACAAGACCCAGGATTTCAATAACTGCCCATCACTTAACATATTCTGGGCTGATGACTTTCGGTGATGTCTGGTTTTCCCAGCATCATGATGTGCATCAACTAAAGTCATCTTTGGCACCAAAGGGTTTATAAGTTCTGGGAGAGAAGCAAATATAGAGTGTGACAGGTAGGCTGCATGTCAAGACACATGTGTTGCCCACATACAGCAGTACTGCTCAATTCTCATTACACTACTGGCACTAAAAGCCTCACAAAACAGCACAGTGCATTGAAAATTTCAAAATAGAAAACACAAGTGCCTTTACCAGCACAAATTTTAATGAGGACTGAGTTCTCACAGCAATCTCCCTTATTATTCCAGTCTTCTTGGATGTTCCCCCATGTTGATTAGTAACCTGTCACTGACACTTAAACAGATTATAGTGTCTTTATCTCCAGGGTCAAGTACTCTTCGTGCACTGTCTGACCCTGAAGATGAAAGCACTACAATTCTATGAAACATCAGTAATGTTTCAGCAATCAATACAGTATAACACTGGAGAAGACATAACTCTGTGGTATGAAATTTTACTAGTGTCTGTGAAAATCAGCAAGTAAAATGGAAATGACATTGCAAGACAAAAATTATGTTGCAGTCCAAGCTGTTCAAGTGAGTGGGATCATAGGTTAAGGTCAGTTGTGGATCAACAGGATATGACTAACTTAGCAAAGATGGCCTGCAACACTGTGGTATGAAGGAGGCTGTGCATTCTCAATGTCAGATAGTAGAGATAATTGCACACACAGTCCAAACTACCATCAGGAGTTGCCACTCCGTCATCAGTATGGAATGAAGATACTGCACGAAGCATGGTGAAGCATGAACAACCACATAGGACCAATGACGGGCATGATGGGCACAATGCAGGAGATAACAATATGTACTTTCCAAAAGCTTGTCACAAGGGATAACAGCTGCCATCACCCGTGCAAAACCCAAAGCAAACAATTCCCACCCAAAGAAGTATGCCGCACAGTTGATTGTTATCAATGTCTGCTGCTTATCTCAGGTACAGATAAGTTGCCTGTCATAAGATTTTTACACAACACCTTACAATTCTTGCATAACCTATAACATTAAATTTGGTGTTAAGATGATTCCAGATTTTTTGTATGTGTTATAACCACCATGTCTGCTGCATATGCCTGCAAACATTTGAGTGCTAAGATCAGATCATGTTCTGCTATTGGGTACAAATTTATAAGTGTAACACTAAGGTTGTGAGGTATGAGGTTCTCACAGGGGTGTCAAGGATTAAGGATTCAAGTCTTCTGAGATATTACATTGTGTTGATGGGTAAATAGTTACCCAAGTCTTGGAGGAACATACTCCTTCTGTCTTTGGCATAACCTTGAAGATAGAGGCATTACTTGTATCTGAATTGTTGAATGCTACTCACAAGTAAACATGGCATTAAAATCCCATCTTTAACAAAGAGGTTACTAGTACCATACTACACTGGATATTATTTTTCATCTCCAAGTTGTAAACCTCACATTTACATCATGCAGTTAACTAAACAATGCTGACACCAAACCACAAACAACATATACATTTTTACCCAAATATACTTTTTTTATACATGGTGCATCACAGGAAACGGATGTTTTTGAAATGGATGTTACGGAGCAGGTAGAAGGGGTAGAGGCTTGGGTAGGGGGCAATGAAACTTGTCAGGCCATTCCATTTCAGTTGACGTCATGCCACAGTGGACATTAGAGCATCATGTGTTCGCATACGAGTTTCATAAAAAGTGATCAATCGATTATTGAAACTCAGCGGCTCTTTCGTTGCCGTTCCAATATCGGGCATCATAGGAACATTCCAAGTCGTAATACCATCTTGAGGTGGGTCACATCTTTTCGAGCAAGGGGAACAATAATGAAGAAGAAACCACCTGGTCCTGTCGCAACTGTACGAACCCCGCAGAATGTGGAAAGATTGAGAGAGGCCATCGTGAGGAGTACAACCCGTTTTGCTCGGCGATATGCTGTCGAATTGGGAATGAGTGAAAGCACAGCAAAGCGAATCTTACACAAAGATTTCTGATTCCATCGTTACAAAATGATGATCGTTCAGACGTTAAACAAAGGGGATTATCAACAATGTTCAGCCTTCGCCGAGCTAATGCCTGAAATTATCGTAGAATATGAGGACGCGATCATCATGATGAGTGATGAAGCACATTTCCATCTAAACGGTTCAGTAAACAAACAGAACTTCCAATACTGGGCCCCACAAAATGCCCATGAAGTGCATGAAAGACCGTTGCACAGCCCGAAAGTGACGGTTTGGTGTGCTATTGATAAAGTTGGCGTCATTGGTCCGTACTTTTTTGAGGAAAATGGGATTACCATGACTGTAAACTCAGCTTAGTACATCGATATGATCAACAATTTCTTGGAACCAGAACTACGGAGCCAAAGGATTAAAAACCAAAATGTGTGGTTTCAACAAGATGGGGCCACCGCTCACACTGCCAGAGCCGCACTGGCTGTCGTTCGAGCCATGTTCCCTGATCGCCTCATTTCACGATGTGATGTTCCCTGGCCTCTTCAGTCACCCAACCTTTCAATGTCACGTGTATACAAAGGAAAGCCATGAACATTAGGAGAACTGAAGGGTGCCATTCACAAGCAGACAGGGGTGATTAACCAAGAACTGTTGGAGAGAGTACAAGCAAACTTCTGGGAGCAACTACAAATGTGCATTCTCCAAAATGGTCATCATTTAAGTGACATAATTTTTCGTACATAAACAGCCTAAAATGGCATGTAATAATGTACATTTCATGATACTATATGAATTCTACACTAAAAATTAATAGAGTAATATTTATTTCAAGAGCGTCTGTTTCCCGTGACACACCCTGTATTTTGATGTTTCCAAATATGCACAGATCTTTCACCTTCTCTTACCTGATGAACTGTTGCATTACTTTCTCGTCTATTAGCTTCAGTATCATCTACACTAATGTGGAACCGTCTTTGAAATTCTGTAGCTGCAGATTCTAGACTACGCTCACGGACTTGATCATTGTAAGTTCCAGCATTGCTGTAATAAAAATACACACATGCAGTCAACCATTCACTGCCAGATTTTGGAGCTATGTAATAATATGTGATGCATAACAGACTGACAAAAACCAATACTTCAAGATGGTTAAATCCTATTTTCAGTATCTGTAGGTAAGAATAACAAGCAGTCAAAGTGCGACATGAAGATTAAGACTCGTGAAAGCTAAGACAGAACACATAACATAGCAGTGTAACAAACTAGACAAAGGAAGGAAAAAAATATATAACAGAAGTATAATGAATGGACTTCAGTGTATTAATGTACCCACGGTCCGACAATCAGACATCCACGAATATATATACACACACGTGTGTGTGTGTGTGTGTGAGAAAGAGAGAGAGAGAGATAACAGGAAGGCCTTGGCTCCATGGCTATGCAGTTTTGTATTACACAGTTACTGGGGTGCAGCTTCTATTGTGGGTACAGCATTTACTGACACAGTATTTTACATCACAAACATAGGTAATACAACGTTTGAACACAGATTCATCATTTACAAAAGGACAGAGCCTGTTTAGAAAGAGGGAAGAGCGAGAAGACCATAGAATTCTACATATGTTAAGTGACATCAGGGGAAAAGAAAAGTCCTGTTGAGGTATGAATGTTAGTACATATCTGTGAAAGTATCAAACATGTTACATATCACACAGAACATTTATTACAACACTTCATACACTTACTCTGCAAAGCATGTCAGATTCTATGTACCTTTCCCAGTCAGTGTCACTGTCTCCATCTTCACAGTCAGTGCCTTCATCTTCTTAACACTCACTCCTAACATCACCATTCTTTTTACTGTCATTCCAAAATGTATCACCATCAGTCCCAACCAGTGCAATGGACATAAGCACTTCTTAAAACCTTTCACAATTCTTTCTTGTGATATGCGCTGCCATGCCATTATGATCCACACTGATTAAATACTACATTTGCATTTCTTGGTTTATGAATGTACTTGGGCCCATTAAGATCAACAGTTTTCTCCAAAGATGGTGCCAGTGATGTTAAGAATGTAAATACATATGGTCTAGATTTTTGTGTCATGACTGTTGTCTGAGTTCACGGCTCTTTTTATAGTTTTTAATTTGTGGATTGGTCCAAGTATTATTATTGAGTCTTGTAGTTAATTTTTAATTTCGCAATAGCCATTTTCCTGTTACTACTCTTGGACTAGATGTGTTCTCAGGTACATAAATTAACAAGTTACTGTCTCTATGGTGCCCAGTGATTGAATATAAATCAATTTACAGGGTCACCCAAGTTAGGTGGTTCTTTGCCTGATTAAACAGAAATACAGCCGGCTTCCAAAACATTGTGCTTCTTTAAAAAATTAAGCGATGGACAAAGTCCCAAAAAAGAACACCGCGTCAGTTAACTTAGTTGTGCAATGTTCTCTCCTATGGATTTCCTGACCCCTGAAGATGGGATTAATAGGTTGTCTCAAAACATTGGTAAGGAATTACCACTCTATGCAACGTAATATCTCAGAATAGCATAGAACTCACACGATGATTTAACCTTTAAACGCCTAATGCCAATTAAAGTGGTTGTACCACACCACTAACCTCTAAAGTTGCATTTTATATATTTATTCAACAAATATAGGTACTGAATATTTTAAATATGGTATATACTCTCCGTTTTTTCTCTTCAAAATGCAGTTTGTTTCATAATTCTAACATATTTTGTTCCTGTATTATTCACATTTTATATACAGGGTGTGCTAAAATTAAAAAAATAATTCTGGCGCCAAAAGGTTAATGATGTAGGCCTTTGTTTGGCTCTGCTCGGTCCAGTTCGGGGCTTCATACATGAATTTCTGACCTCACAAATTTAAGCGCCAAATTTAAGAAAAAAATCTCATCTTGCATTCAAGTAAATACAATATTTGGCCTAATCAAAGGCCATAATCCAGCAACTGCATGAATCAAATGGGGAAAACTATGCACCCCCTCAAAAATCTGAAGACATAAAGTTTAATGATTCAGCCATTCTAACCTTTTCCTAATATGTGGAACACAAAACAAATTATTTAATGTGTAATTTACAGTACCACGAAATTACAGTTTTTGAATACAGTCCAGAAAATGGTTTCATTATGCATTATTCATTGCACAAGCAGTGTCACAGGGTATACTTAGTTCAGTTACTGCTTTATGAGCTGATCAGAACTAACAAAATTTCATTTTTAGCTGATAACTTTATAAGTTATTACTACTACTACTACTACTACTACTACTTCTTCTTCTTCTTCTTCCTCCTCCTCCAATGGCGCTACAGCCCAGGGTGGGCCTCCGCCTCCTTCAAGTTTCCTCCATCCTTTCCGGTTTCGGGTGGCTACTGTCCAATTTCTACATCCTAGCTTTGCTACATCTCCCTTGACTCCGTCTTCCCAGCACAACCTAGGTCTACCTCTGGGGCGCTTTCCTCCTGGCTCACTAAGGAGGACTCTCCTGGCTAAGTCATCGTCATCCTGGCGCATGACATGTCCTGCCCATCTCAGTCTACTCAGCTTACAAAATCTCACAATGTCTTTCTCATCATACAACTGATAAAGTTCTCGATTAGTTCTAATTCGCCATTCTCCCTTATTAATCACTGGGCCATAAATTCTCCAGTGGATTTTGCGCTCAAAAATACTAAGACGATATTCATCTTGCTTAGATAGCACCCATGTTCCTGACCCATATGTAAGTACCGGTCTAATTAATGTTTTGTAGAGGAGTGTTTTGGTCTTCCTGGTTATAATCCTTGATTTCACATGGTTCTGTAACCCATAATATGCTCTGTTGGCCAATATCAATCGAGCATTCACTTCTACTGTTCTATCATTCATTTTATTGACCATTGTACCCAGATATTTAAAATTTTCCACTCTCTTAAATGTGCAATTTCCTATTACAAGGTCCTGACGCGGTGATGTGTCCTTTCCACTGTACATGTATACCGTCTTCTCTTGATTTATTATCAATCCCATATTTCTTGCAGATTTCTCCAAGTTTAAGAAGGCTTCATAAGTCCAGGGGTTGTGCGTGCCATTAAATCGATGTCATCTGCACAGGCCAAGATCTGTACGGTCTTAAAGAAGATGGTTCCTCTAGCTTGAATGCCCGAGTCCCGTATAACTTTTTCGAGGGCTATACTGAAGAGAAAGCATGCCAGTGCATCACCTTGTTTCATTCCATGTGTAGTAGGTATTGGCTCCGACAGATAAGACTGAATTTGGACTGAGCATTGGTCATTGTTGTTTTGACCAATCTTATCAGTTTAGATGTATTACCAAATTCCGTCATGGCACAGAGAAGCTTCTCTTGATGGATACTGTCATAGGCTGATTTAAAATCAATGAACAAATGACGTATTCCAATTTGATTTTCGACTGTCTTTTCCATAATTTGACTCAAGGTAAGATCTGATTGATCGCTGATTTCCCTTTTCGAAAGCCGCATTGATATGTGCCTATAATTCTTTCAGTATATTCTGAAAGGCGGACATATATAATATAGGAGAGGACTTTATAAGCTGTGTTATGTAGTGATATTCCCCTGTAATTACTACAGGTCATTGGGTCACCCTTCTTCAAGATTGGGCATATTATTCCAAAATTCCACTCATGAGGTAGCTCTTCATTTGTCCAGATACCAAGTATTAATTGGAGCATCCGATTTTTAAGTTCTATTCCACCTTGCTTAAAAAGTTCTGCCATTATTCCGTCTGCTCCCGGTGCCTTATTATTTTTGAGCTTCTTAATAGCTTTCTCCAGTTCTTCGAACGTGGGGGGCGGTTCATTTCCTCTGCTACTGGTCCTTCTACAGACTGTGTATTTCCATCTTCTGCAGCAGCATATTTCCAGTTATTATTTTTGTTGAGGAGGTCATCAAAATGTTCATTCCATCATGCCAGCACTTCATTTTGATCACAAATGATTGATCCATCCATAGTCTTACATATGTTCACCCTTGGTTTAAATTCTTTCTTAGTTTCCCCAACTTTACTGTGCAGCTTTCTAGCCTCCCTGGTATCATATAAATTTTGAAGTTCTTCTAATTGTTTCTCTTCCCATTCTCACTTTCGTTTATGTATTTTCTTCTCTTTTCTTCTTTTCTCCTGGTATCTGAAGACTTTATTCCGAGTACCATATTGCTGTTGCATAATTAAATATGCCTCATTTTTTTCTTTAGTTGCCTTTTCACAGTCCTCGTCAAACCATTCATTTCTCTTACGCGATGCCCGTTTTCCCAAAACTTCCTCTGTTACTTGCTGTATGGTAATTTTACATAGGTCCCATTCTTCTTGTATTGTTTCCCCACCAGTACAGGGAGATTGTTTCAACCACTCCTCTAGTCTCTTCTCATACATGTTTGCCGTATTCTCATCTTGTAATCTGGATACACAGAATTTACTTATCCTCTCTCCTCTTAACTTCTTTACGTTTGATATTCAGGCTCTCATTCTAGCTATCACTAGATAATGATCGGAGTCCACATTTCCTCCCCTGTATGATCTGACATCCAGCAGATCGGACATGTGCCTGGCATCTATGACCATGTGGTCAATTTGGTTCTTAAATGATCTGTCTGGTGCTTTCCATGTAGGTTTATGTATATTCCTGTGTTGGAACATTATGCTGCCCATCACCATATTATTTAGGGTTGCAAAATGTATTAGGTGGTATCCGTTATCATTTGTATTTTCGTGTAGACTATGTGATCCTATTGTTGGATGGTATATTTCTTCTTTCCCTGCCTGCGCGTTCATATCTCCCATGATAATTTTAGCATCGTAAGATGGGCTCTCATCATGTTTTCTGTAGGAGGTCACAGAAGCTTTATAAGTTATTACAGACAATGAAAACAAAAGTCCTTACTTAAAGGCAGGCCTTTCCCATTGAGTGGAACGTGCAATATGGTTCACATAGTAGGTGCGACCATTAGCATCCTGTCGCTCTTCCCACCCATGCGGCAGAGACGGCAACTGCTCCTGGTTCTGGACAAACACCGGCTAGACAACAAGCAGATCTTCAACTCATTCAAACAAAAATGAAATAATATTACATCTATTAATGCCTCAAATGTCAAAAGAGATAAAAGCAAGGATTACACTTAAACTGGATTAATATAAGTGTAATTTTTATAAACACACATGGACAACAAATCAAACGCAAAACTGAACACATGAATCTGAAAATGTATGACATAAAGAAAAGCTATGTGCAACTGACAATGCAGTTCAAATCCTAACATTGCAAAATGTTTGTATCAGGTAATTTCCTGCTTGTGTAATAATATTTCACAAATTCTTTCACAACACGGTAAAATAATACTGGCATCTCAGTGAAACAAAAAATGACAAAGAAAAAATACTTTTACTACATATTTCAAAACATGATATTTCAAAATGATCAGATATATGAGGAAAAATTTTCCAAACACTGAAGAACTTAAATGCAAGTGAATAAATGTGGGCACTCACTCACTCAGTCACTCAACCACTATGGAATCTGGCAGCATCAGCTACCAAAGCATTGTGTAAGTATATAATATCCAAAAATGTATTTTAAGTGATTGGGGGGGGGGGGGGGGACAAAAGCATCAAAGCTTACCCAGGAAGTCTTTCAGACAAGGTTTTCCCCAACCTCCGAAAATACCTCC
>Ga0123352_10010927_pt1 | contig 14288 bp, 9 predicted proteins | sample TergutLab28metaG_FD_89700 | JGI IMG/M metagenome (GOLD analysis project Ga0123352, IMG submission 89700) | Labiotermes labralis P1 segment gut microbial communities from Petit-Saut dam, French Guiana - Lab288 P1 | ecosystem: Host-associated > Arthropoda: Insects > Digestive system > Gut ... | reverse complement strand
TTTTCATAAAAAAAGGCATTAAAATTCTAAAACTATGGCCGGTTCACAATTGTTTTACATTAGCAATGACAAATAAATTGGTTGTCATCATAAATAGTCTTAAAGTACCAAAAATTAAGAAAATTTTACTATATGAAATTAAATTTCTTGTACCAAACTACAGCTGCATCCAGAACCCCTGACTAGGGGGCTACTGCCCCCAGATCCCCGTTCTCTCTGTCCTCTGTCCTCAACTGAATTTGTTGAACTCCCCTCTCCGCCCGCACAAAATTCCTGGGTACACCACGGCTTTGTATGCTTGTTTTGTAAATTCCCTTACAGACTGTCATATTGTCACTTTTTAATACATAATTCATCTTTGTTTAATTTCATAGTTTTGCCACACGGACGCTCTTTCGTTTCTATGGTCCTGCCAATGTGGAGAATATGGCGAGCTCCTAATAATGCCAGTAAATGGCGGATGGGATTTAACTCAGCGTTTAAAGGGTTAAACGTACAACTTTGTTCTAATTTATTACTTCATAAGTAATGGATCTATTGACTTGAATTTTATTGAGGTACAAATTGCTGTATACTGACACACCGTTAAACACACATGTGCACATGCATGTACACTCAAGAGACAACACATTCACATTCTCATGCACTCAAAAAGTTGCATTTTCTCCTACCCCAGTTCACTGACCAATTTCGCATATAACATGATACATCTAATTTACGTTCAAAAGGAGCTTGATTTGAGTGAATGTCAGCTGAACCTTTGTCTCTCATCTCTGTGTGGTTTGTGATTTTACTGATTCCTCCCCATAAAATCTAAGGATACAACCATAAATTCAACCACAACTATTACTACTCCATTTCACCATCCAGTCATTCTACCACTCGGTGTTGTACAGCCTGTGCAGTTGATAAAGCATCATTAAATACATTATCAAATAATGACAAACTTTATAACAGTCCATGATTATTTCCTCCCTTCCATTCTAACAAAAAAATACCCTTGTAGTTGGTAGGACTGACTCATCCAATCCCTTGCATTTTATGAGGTTGTGACAGTAGCAATTTCAATGTTAGAGTCTTCTGGCATGTGACACTTTGCAGTCTCTTAGGTAGGTATCAGTGTTTATCCAAAAAACTGGTCTGTTTCTACTGTACTACAGAGCATCATATCTCATGGGATCACAAGATTAAAAACTTAATTGTTATTACAGCAAGTATGCATGAGTGTTCTAAAAATCTAAGAACCACCTCACAATTTTAGAAGCCACCATTAAACATTTGGTCGTACAGGTGACCTGAGGCCTGGTATTTGGGCATCTCAGTGTTTTGGGAATGTCAGGGGAGATTTGAAACCCCAGTATTTCTTTCCTTTAAATTCCACCTGTTTTTAAAGTAATCTGTATTTTTACACATATTTCCAGCCTCCTAAAGCTGAGCTGTGGAATGGTGACTTGCTAGGGTATGTCATCTACTGGAAGATCCATGCTGCTTCCCCAGGCTTTGGAGGAAACCACACCAGCTCACACACAGTGTGTATTCCTTTCACTATGTTCTAGCGCCCCTGTACATGTTAGATGGTATGAATTAGAAGTAATACTCTCATAGTGTAAGAACTTCATTTTTGAAGATCAGTGCTTGTCTTTGTATCACACAAAACACTGGTAATGTTCTGTGCCTTTTATGCTAAGAGTACTGTATAGCTGAGCATTCCCTGTGATGCTTAATTAACTAGAAAAATTTGTGTAAAGAATGTTTAAACTAACTAGTCAGCTTTTTCTTTCCAAGGAGTTGAACTTTCTACCCACAAATTCGTTTTACTCACTAAATGAATATTTTAATTGGAATTGAACTAAAGATCTTGGTCCCTATATTATTTTTCAGATTTTGTTTTATAACTATATAATAATTTATAATAATATAATAAATAAGAGTATTTTATATTCTTCATATAATTTATCGTATTTATAGTTAACAAAGATAAATTTATTATTTTATTTTGTTATTTAGCTAGACATATTTTTCTTATAAGCAAATATGCGCCTTACATTGACTAATTCTATATCCTATGGTTTTTTGTAACCTTGTCGGGATTTGTGGAGTGCAGGTACATGAATAAATGAATAATTAAATGAAGATAATGTTCACCAGCTAGTCAAGAAAACATACTTTTTTGGATATTTAATGCCTCCTTTCAGTGTTCACAAAATCCCAAACAAAATGAATCCAGGCTGCCTCCTTATACCCTTGTTCTTTAAAATGTATTTGAATACTGTTCTGCCATCTATGCATATATCTCACAAATAATCTCTTCCCTACAAGTTTTCTGATTAAAATATTTCTATATTTTACTCTTCTGTTCCATGTACAATACAAAGCTACACTTAATTTAAACTGGATTTTACAATGTTGAGTGAATAAGACCATGTGTTATACTTGCTGAAAAATCATTTTTCCTAAGGGAGTTTTCTTCTAAGCCAGGCAGAATCTCTGCATATGATCTGTGTTAGACATGGAATCCATGATATTCTTCATGCCATGTATTCTGTAAATATTATCATTTCTCAGTTACCGTAACAGTACATTTGAAGGCACAACATGTTTTGATAGGTAACAGCAGACACCGCCAGATATTCTATGCAACTATAGCTGTTCTGCGTCTTTCTGTGGTTAATGTTTACCATCTGTAAAGATTTTTTATCATTCTAGCTGCTCTGATCATAGCACCAGCAAATGCTTATGATTGGCTGAATCTTGAAAGCAATAATGAATTTTTTTTACCTTCCCCAGGTGCGAGGAGTGTCAGTCAGTCAATTCCGGTTGACTGATCTTCACAAGTTTACACATTATGATGTTACTGTAGCAGCATTTAATGGTGTAGGAACTGGACCACAGTCAGCAGTTGTCACGGCTGTGACACAAGAAGGAGGTATGCTGACCTACAATTTATGTAAATATAGGAATATAATTAATTATGAACTGGAATAGCCAAAATGGCCTAATTCATGAGATCTGAAGAAGATACTTATATTGTCTACATTGTGTGAGTAGTTCCAGAGGCGGCTCCCCTTGATGTGACATGCTCTCCACTGTCATCGCAGAGTGTCAAAGTAAACTGGTCACCACCACCTGCAAACCAACATGGAGGCCTACTTCAAGGCTACAAAGTAATATACAAGCCTGTACTGAAGGACAACAGTAAGTCAACTGTTTTCAGGAGTTCTTTGTATTGCTAACACGTATGTTGATTCTTATAATAAAACCAACTAGATGCACTAATTTCTCAAATTTATTTTTGGAATAAAACTCTACATGTTTCAGACAATTCCTCTGTCCATCATCAGGAGTTTTTCACTGTACACACAGCAATGGTATATGTCATACAGGTTCGCTGACAGCTTGTGAACAGGATCAGGACACAACAGTTCCATCCTGATCCTGCTCGTAAGCTGTCAACAAACCTATATGTCATATACCATTGCTGTGTGTACAGTGAAAAACTCCTGATGATTGACAGAGGAACTGTCCAAAACATGTAGAGTTTTATTCCAAAATAAATTTGAGAAATCAGTGCATCTATTTGATTTTATTATAAGAATTTATCACGATGCACGGTCACGTGAACTTCCAAATACATATGTTGAGTTTTTATGCTGCAGGTGACAGGAACTTAATGCTTAAGTTCAGTAGATAATTGGGAACAGAATAAACATAGTTACTCTGCCTTGCCACCTGACAGGGTATGCTTTTGTTTTCCAGACAATGGAAACAAAACCATTGTCTGAAACATAATGGTTTTAAAAACTGGGTTGATGGGTAAAGTGAGAAGAGTAGTTGTGACCATCATGTACCACCATAATAAAAGAAACTTAAGAATTCAGATGTACATAACAAGCTGTATTTTCTTTGCACAGTTATCCACATTGCTAGCAGTGAGGTGAAACGCACATCCAGTGTAGAGACATACTTACATGGTCTCTTGAAATTCACTAATTACTCCGTCCGTCTCCTTGCCTATACTAGTGTTGGAGATGGTGTTGTAAGTGATCCAGTGTATTGTGCTACAGAACAAGATGGTGAGTTACTTTTATAAATGCATGATACAGGATCATCCTTGGAAATTAAGGGGTAACTCATCTGGCCAAGCAGTTAGCTCATTTTGTGGATTTTTGCTATACTATTTCATTTAATGCTGAGGCACAAAGCAAGACCCATCGTTTTGGTGAGAAACCCTCAAGGAAACAATCACATGAAGAACCGAGACATAGATGGTAAGATAATATTAAAATGATTATTCAAGAAATAATGGTCTATTTTGGACAGGAATCTTTGGCATAGGATGGAGCTAGTCATTTTGAACATAGTGAAGAAGCTTTGTATCCCATAAAATGTGAGGAATGTTGTAATAAACTGAGGAACTGTTACATTTTCAAGAATGACTTTGCTTAATAAACATTTATTTGGTTTGTTTGTGTCATCAAAGTAGCCATTTAAATAGTCCAACAACCTTTCAACTCCTACAGTGAGGATGGATACACACTGAATTAATTCTCTCATGCTTTCCCTGTAGTTACTTTTGTTAATCACAGCACCCCTTCTCATTGGATAGCATCGTGCTTACACCTCCTCCCTTACTACCTCTGTTAGACCTATACGTTGGGGTGAATCTGGCTTATGACACACTCATCCTGAAGATGGCTACTGCACTGTATGGAGAAATAACAAAAGATCTTCAGTGTATTACATGGCTAAACCCCAAAAGCCTTAAGCACATATTAGGCACAGTCATCAAAAACCTGAGGACAAGAATCTTTTATGTATTTCTAATTTCTCCGCATTTGGCACATTTCATCCATTTCATGTTGGTGTATTTCCCCATCGGACTTTCCTTAAGCCAAATCATCTAGCTGTATTTCACTTAAGCTAATATATGTGACTTATTTTGTTAGAACATACAGGAAATTTCTAACCAGCATAAAGTTAAAAGAATTTTCTGATGTGCTTAGCATTGCACAACATGAAATTTGATTTCTTAAAGCCGGTGTTGTGGAATTTAAAAAAAAAATCCCCAGGTTACATGAAGTTAAGTTTCTAGTGTGTGGATTCATCCTTGTACAGTGCCAAGTTTTGTTCCATGGCATTACTCTCAATGAATATACTGCAAGTTTCTTGCATATATATATATATAAAATCTAGTGCAATTTAAAGTTTTGTTTTCTTAGATAATCCTTATAGAACACAAAACTAGTTTCTAGTTTACACAAAACTGAAAATTCTGTCTTATTGACCAATTGTCTACAAAAAATACATAAGCTTGCCTAAGACAAACCTTGGACATCACAAGCATACATGAACCTTGTTCTACAAGGAAGTGATGTGAACTTATGTCATTTGTCATTCCTGTGCAGTTCCTGGGTCACCAGCTGGAGTGAAGGCTTTGGCACTCACTGGAGACTCCATATTGGTGTCGTGGCTTCCACCCGACCAACCAAATGGAATTATTGTCCAGTACACAGTTTACATGATTCAAGGAGGTCGGCCTAAGGTACAGAGAAAGAAAATTGTACAAGTTATTTTACAGCACATGTAGTCATATATTATAAGCTTCTGAACCTCTTACAATGAATTATATTTCATTTTAGATTTAGTGCTGTTTTTGTTACAAAGCTCATTGAGCCTGTACCATAGCAAAAAAAATATTTAAAATGCAGAAAAAAAGTAGTTAGAATCATGATGGGATACAGAAATACGGTCTCATGTAGGAGTCTGTTCCAAAGATTGGGTATCTTGCCTCTTACCTCGCAATACATCCTTTCGCTAATGCTTTTTGTAGTTAAAAATAAACATTTTTTTATATTGAATTCGGAGAACCATACTAAAGGTACAAGGCAACTTAATAACATTTACCATCCAATTACTAATCTTACTGTATGCCAAAAGGGGGCACATTACATGGGTATTAGGATTTTTAACAATCTCCCCCCACACATTAAAGAGATATCTAATAATATTAAGAAATTTGAAAACTGTTTAAAACGATTCCTAAATATACATTCCTTTTATTGCTTAGAAGAATACTTTCAATACATTTTATTTACAAACTGAAAATGTTTCTTCAGCGATTTGTTGTACTAGTTTTATCAATATGTGTAATCTAGATTCTGTGATTTACTACCTACAAATGTTGACTTACATATCTGATATGCTTCTCTGTTTTTGACTATGTATAAAACTATCTGCTTGTAGTTATGACTGTCTTATGTATCTTATATACAAACTTTGTTTCCCAGTCTGCATGTATTGACTTGGAAACAGTTAGATTCCTAAGACCAATGTATTTACACTTATACTTATATACTTTTATTGACATGTTCTATATCCTAAACTTTGAAATTGCGTGTGGATCTATGGAACGTTAAATAAATAATAATAATAAATGTCACTCATATGTTCCACTACCAGCAATCAGCTTTAGATACACCAGATGGCAAGTTATTAAGACTTTGAAAATAAAAAGTTCAAGTCTTCTGGGATGTGATGCTTTGTTAATCGGTAACGATTTGCTGATATTTTGAAGGAGATTGCTGGCATTATATTCAGGCTCCTGCTGAAGCAGTTTTCTCAAGAACATTGACATATTTATACCACACCACAAAGCATCATAGCACAGAAGACAGTATTCTTTTGTTGAAAATTAGCAAGAATGTACAATTTTTTTTACTACAGTCAGCAAACCTAGGTTGCTGCATGATTCTGTTGTTCATTCAGATTCTAATGTAGAACCATTTACACAATACTGACATAATAATCCATTATTTATCATCAACAATTCATCAAGTGACATTACAAAACCATCTTTATAACCTAACATCTATTGCACTATTGTAACACCACATGCTCACTGTCCAGCTGGATGGGCATTGTATCTTTTATGCTGTACTGTGTTCAGAGAAAGAAATCCTATGGATCAGTTCCATCCTTATCTTCATGTTACTGTTACTTCATTGTCGTTTTTCTTCATGGTGCAACAGCCCCTAGTAGGCCAAGGCCTCATAATCGAGGCTTCATGATGACACTCAGACACGCTACACTTGGTAGCACTCCTCTTGATGAGTGATCGGCCCGTCACAGAGACCTCTACCCGACAACACACAAGTAACATACATCCATGCCCCTGGCAGGATTCGAACCCTCAATTCCAGCAAGCCAGTGGCCGCTGAACCACACTTTAGGTTACGCAGCCACCAGGATCAAATGCTTCATTGTAATGCTCCCTATATTGCCATCCATTTGTCCACCCAATCTCTCGTTATGAATACTGGCTGTGGTAAGCATGTGATTATCTTCATTAGTGACAAATGCTTTGGACTGTATGATACAAGCCAGATGAGGCTGGAAGGGAATATAACAATAGGCAGAAAAGGACAAGCATGGATGAGCCCATAGTAGGGCTCACAATATTGGTATTCCTAAAACAAACATTTTCTCAATAAACTTTGATGACAGTTAGGTGCAATGGCATAGGAAAAAACAAGTAATTACTTCAATTCATGTTTGAAATGTAACTTTTATTACAACAATATATATCCTGACAAAAAATTATTAAAATAATACAGTTATCCTAAAAACAAAAAATACATGTATGGATACTACATTTTGATAAGAATCCCCACTACCTGTCCGAATAAAGTGAGCTCTTAAGAAACATAAGCAATTAACCCTTTAAACGCCAAGTTAAATACCATCTGCCATTTGCTGACATTATTAGGAGTTCACCATATTCTCCACGTTAACAGTATCAAATTTTGGTACATATTTCAATAGCGGCACAAAACACCCTATTGCATTCTATGTTGGATGATGCTATTATACAGAGTTAGTCATAGACAAGTTGCAGGTTCACCCATCTTATTCCCTCCTCTTCAAACAATCTTATTTCCTTTTCATACCATATTTTCCAGGCTTTATACTTTTGTAGCAGGAACAGTTAAGAGTCTCATTAATTGCAGATTCAATTTTATCTTTTATTGACCATATCTCATTTCAGTTGTGCAATTTATATTTTGGAAAGTGTGTGCAGAACGCTGATGTTCTGTGTCATGTTGGTCTTGTTAGATTTCTTAACATTTTAAGGTGTCTGTTATGTTTGTATTGTTTATAACAATCACTCAGGTGCAAATTCAGTAATATTAATGACTTATTGTCGATTTTATAACCTGTATGTGAATAAGTTGTAAACAATTATTTTTAAATAGTACTTAAAAACTAGTATTTTTGTATCCAGTATTGGTATTTAAACACTGTAAAAAAATTACCGGGATCCCAGGTTCACGTTATTGTAATCCCTAGCCAACAGTCATGCCAACCATGAGGCTTATTTCCATGGGTAACACCTACAAGTCACCATGTTTTTTAAATCCCCTGATTTTGTACAATAAAGTCTCTTGATCTGATGTTACTCTTGAAGTTAGTATTCATGTGGCATGTGCACTTCTTATAGCCCACCAGTTTTCCAGTACGTGTCGGAACAAATTCAGACACTGTCTATGAGGTCCGCAGCCTGGCAGAACTGCAGCGCTATGAGTTCTGGGTGACAGCATCAACCATTGTAGGGGAAGGGGAGGGTACTCACCCCATCACACAGGTTCCAAATTCAAGAGGTATGGTAGTGATAGAGTTTTGCTACATTTTGTAGACAATAAATCTGTAATGTTAATAAAAATCCAACCAGATGCAAGCGTATGCAGATATTTATTTACTGCAAAGTCACTCTACATGTTTCAGGTGTCATAGCACCCATCATCAGGAGTACTAAAAACTGTAACCACAGCCTCTAGTACAGGTCATATTGTAAAATACAAGGATTAACTGGAATGAACTAACAGTGGATGTTGGCTTGTTAACTTCTGACAGTAATGGGTGGTGGTACATTAACGTATTTACAAAAGTCTAGGTATACAATAACGTGGAAGTTTATAAGTTAAAAACTCTGTGGATAATAAATATGAATAGTTAAAAGCGTAATAGGAAGATGCAATGGATGGAGTTAGTTAATACTGGTACAGCTACCAGTATGTGAGTACTTTATTAACTAACTCCATCCATTGCATCTTCCTGTTATGCTTTTAACTATTCACATTTATTATCCACAGAGTTTTTAACTTATAAACTTCCACAATATTGTATACCTAGACTTTTGTAAATATGTTAATGTACCGCCACCCATTACTGTCAGAAGTTAACAAGCCAACACCCACTGTTAGTTAATTCCAGTTAATCCTTGTATTTTACAATATGACCTGTACCAGAGGCTGTGGTTACAGTTTTTAGTACTCCTTATGATGGGTGCTATGACACCTGAAACATGTAGAGTGACTTTGCAGTAAATAAATGTCTGCATACTGTTGCATCTGTTTGGAATTTTATTAACATTGAATTACGATGCACGGAACCATGAGTTTAAAATAAATCTGTAACTTAATTTACTTCCTGTAAATTCAATTGAAATTCATTTTTCATTATTTAAACTTCAAATGTCACCTCCCTTTTATTCAGCCCCAGCACGGATAGCATCATTTTCTCAGACTCTGCGCTATGCAGACAAATCAAGTGTAGTACTTCAATGTGTCTGTGTGGGTCTTCCAATACCGACCATCACTTGGCGACGAGCTACAGAGATAATTCGTGGTGAGCCTGATTCCAACCATGAGTTGTCACAACAAGGAACATTAAGCATACACCGTAAGTGCACTGTTGCATATTTTGAGTTTAAAAAGTAATATATCAAAGAAATAATTCCAACAAAAACAAAAAACAAAAAATGGCTGTTTGTACATCCTGTGCCCAGTCGTTGGTTAACAAAATGTTTTGCATTTGTTTCTCCTTGTTTAGTTCTGAAGAAGTTACATAAACACAATAATATAAATTTAATTCTGTTAACCCTGTAAAGCCTAATGATTACTTTATGTACCACCATATTTAATATTAAACAGTTTTCTGCCCACAGAGTGTATTTCTATGTTTTGTATGGATCTCAGAACAAACAGCTATTAATTTCCTATTCAGCATAGGTGGGCCGATTTTTATATTGGAAGAGTGTTTACTGGGAGTAACAGTTCAAATCTTTGAATGTAAATTCACAATGATTTTCATCTTTGAAGGGTTATTAATTTAAGTAATTCTGTTGACAGATTTGGATAAAGGTAAAGAAGGTAATTATACATGTATGGCCAAAAATTTATGGGGGGAAGACCAAGTGACCTACAAGGTGTTGGTACTCATGGCACCAGATGCGCCAACCCTTGAACTTCTGCACACAACTAGCCGTACCATTCATTTGCGATGGAGGACTTCTGATGATGGCGGTGCACCCATACAAGGTGAGACCTTAATTATTTGTCAAATTATCGCTACTACATGGCTGTGCCATAGCTCAGGTTGTTAGGTACTGGCATATCATTTAGGAGCCCCGATTCAGTCTCAAGGTAATTGTTACAAAATATGTAATAGATGAAGTGAAAATAAGATGGGTCACTGATCATGCATTTTGGTTTTCACATGAAGTGTTTTTCCACTGATCATCAACAAAGGGCCCATTTGAGGCCTCAGAACCAGGGGACTCGACCTTATCCTTCTCCTGTAAGTTAAAATGAAAATCCTGTATCGCTTTTTGTAGTTCTCTGATTCCAGAAAATAATTAATGCAAACTGATGCACATTATATTTTAATTTTAGAACTATATCATAACTCTGTTAAAGCATGGCTTATTTAGCCTTTTGGTAATATATACAGTGTGGCAAAAGTAACACTGCAGTTTTATGTAAAATTTTGGAGTTATGTTGACAGTTTGTTTGGTCATCTTACCACTGGTCCAACTAGCCACATCAGACAGTATACTCATCCTACAAACACAACCACTCACCGTTTATTAAATCAGTTAACGCAAATATTTCCCACTGGCGCCATCCATATAGCAGACTGTGCTGCGTAGAGCAGTTATAACACAAGTGATACATTGGAGGAAGGCTTATCGACAGGAAATTTAAATTCCTCTGGCAAAATTGCATTAATTTTAAGTGTCTGCCATCTGCAAAATATTTCACACTTTATATTCATTGATATTTAAGACAATACCCATTACCACAGCCCTTTTTCCAAACCATGCCATGTAGGTACTGTTTGTTTCATTAGTCTGGTGACAGGGCTGGTACTCAATATTACTTCTCCAGGCTTTGGTACTGATTCTGCCCAAGAGCCCAGTGGAGCCAAATTCATTGCTTTTTCCTATCTCCTAACTAATGAAAAAAAAAACTAGTTTCCAAAAAGTTTTGGTTTTGAAAAAGAAGTGTTATTTCCTCAATATCATTGTGGAAAATACTGTATTACACTGTTGTCAGAATCTGTCAGATTTAGGTTGCAAATTTTGGCACAGGGTATGTGCTCAGTTACAAGCGAGACCATGGCAACTGGCAAGAGGTTCAGTTGGATGCTGACAGGACTTCACACGTTCTGCAATCGTTGGATTGTGGAGCCACCTATCATGCCTACCTCACAGCTCATAATAAAGTGGGAAACAGTCGCACCAGTGGGATCGTTACAGCCGTCACCAAGGGAGGTGGTAAGTTGCAAGGTTTCACAAATCATACAAATGTTACAGCTCTTATTCCTGCACGGTTTGTTATCTGTGTACAATGTTTTCCAGTTCCACTGCTGCCAAGCTCCAGTGAACTGTTTTCTGCAAATGCAACTTCAGTCATTCTACAGCTGCAGCTGTGGCCAGATGGAGGCTGTGCCATTGTATACTTTGTCATTGAGTACCGTTTTCTGAGTGGAAACAATCGGAACTGGTTACTGGTGGATAACAATGCTCCAGCAGAACAGTTATCCATACGAGACCTCTTGCCTGCAACGTGGTACCAGTTTCGCCTCACTGCACACAATGATGCTGGTTCTACAAGGGCACATTTCAGCTTTGCCACCACTACTATCACAGGAGGTAAGACACCACTACAGTTATAGGTTGTGATGTGTATTCAGATTATTTTCTAACTCAGTGACCTAGTGTCGAAGTGTGGCACACAATATTTGTTATGTTTTCAAGCAATACCTGCTCAGATTATTGCACGATTTTGGTATTCTTATTTGCCCAGCAAAGTCTATGTATTGATATTGATTCCTTTGTTAACTGCATTTGGGTTGATATCTGGTGACAGTAGAACTGTAGACATTTACACACAAACAATACATAGAGCAACACAATTAACTTTGGTTGGAAGGCTTTCTGGGATTCGAACCCAGAGTGGTCAAACTAATTGGGAAGAGTGCAGGCCATGCCCCATCTTTGCGAGTTACACCCTGGCATTTGCCTTACAACTGAGGAAAAAGCACAGTAAAACCTCAGTCAGGGTAGCTGAAGAGTGCCAGTTAGCACTCTGAAAACAGAACATACATAACAACAAGAATACATAAACATAACAATAAAAATACATAATTTACAAAATTAAACAGAAGTATACAAAACATACAAACATATATACAATTATAAAAAAAAGAATCAACAGAACATTAAGGAATGTGATAAACGAAAAAACCATATAAGCAGCAAATCTCTTGTTATCCATATATCTTCTAATAATGTTAGACACCCTGCTGCTAAGACTTTCACTATTCACTACACTTCACCCAACTACACTTCACTCCACTTCACTACACTTGTCGACACTTCACTTCCTCCCATTTAAACTTCACCCAACTACACATCACTACCCTCTCATTTGGCTTAACCCCATTTAAGTTTCCTACCACTCCATTTCACCACACATCACTACACTTCACCTCACTTCACTTCATTGCACTTTTAGATGATTTTCGCCACACTTTTATTCCTTTGATTTCACCCTGTTTATAATTGCTTTCCTAACTCTGTTTCTAAAAATCTTAGGTTTACAAGGGAAGTCCCTGATGTTTTCTTAGGTTTACAAGGGAAAATCCCGAATGTTTAGGAAAGTCCCTATCTCATGTAATTAAAATATATACAGGATAGCACAGCAGTAAAGTTATTACGCTATGGGAAGCCTGCCTCAGTGACTTGTGCTTGCCTCCTAGCAGGGATGGAGATTTGTACCTTTTCCATTACATTCAGACTAGCTCTAGGGTCTGTACAGCCTTCCTCTAATTGCTACCCTTGGCTCTTTCCTTGGAGTTTAGGTGGCTGGGACATGAAGCTGACCACACATCAGTGCTTTTTCAAAATTTCAGAATGCTTAAATGTATATGTTTAACTATTCTGGTATCTTTCATGAGACATGTACCGTACTTCCTGTATTGTTTTAGAAGGGGAATGAGATAATAACAACTTTTAATGATGAAGAACTGATACGTAGAACCCACTGTGTATCACAGAGCTGTCTTCCTGTTTGCAGCGACTGTCCCACCACCACACGACTCACAGGATCCATCAACTGGTGCGCAGTTCTATCAGGATGTTTATGTGATGGTGCCCATGGTGTGCGCTGCACTTGTGTTGCTGTCTGCCCCATTACTTGGCTATATTGCTTTCCACAGGCGGTAAGAATGTTTACTCCTCAGACTTATGGTTATTTTGCTGTCCATAGGCAGTGAAAAGTGGTTATTCCATAGATGCATTTCTTCTAAAGCAGACATGTTACATCTAATTAACCCATATACAAATTTGCAATTTCAGGTAGCCTGCCTTAAGAAAATTGTTCATAATTTTTATTGATGCTTCTTGTCAGTGAATTACAAAAAATATGCAGTTTAATGTTGCTCATACAACTCATACTATTGATTTTTTTAATAGATGTTATTTCTCCTTCTTCCTCCAATATTTCAACTTTATGTGGCCTATCTGTTAATGAATCTTCTCTGTCCTCCCACAGCTCCTAAATTTCCACCCATGTTCCTCCTTTTGTTTGTGAAATTTTTCCTAAGTTTTGTTCCAATCTCTGATCTTATTCTTTCTTTTGGATGTTTTCATTTCAATTTCATGTTCGAAATGTTCTGTTGGATTCTATTTTCATTTATCCTCTGAAACATATACCTTTAGTATCTTATTCTATTACACATTAAATTATCTTCCAACAGATTCTTGCGCCAGTTCTCTCTCAAAGCCAACAGCTTAGTTTCTTAGAGCAGTGAAACTAGAACACTCTTTTAAACACTTACCTTCTTGCTGTCTGAAGGACATATGTAAATCTGATGCAGAGTGTTTGTAAACGTGGTGCAGGACATATGTAAATCTGATGCAGAACATTTGTAAACATGGTGCAGGA
>Ga0123352_10010923_pt1 | contig 14289 bp, 7 predicted proteins | sample TergutLab28metaG_FD_89700 | JGI IMG/M metagenome (GOLD analysis project Ga0123352, IMG submission 89700) | Labiotermes labralis P1 segment gut microbial communities from Petit-Saut dam, French Guiana - Lab288 P1 | ecosystem: Host-associated > Arthropoda: Insects > Digestive system > Gut ... | reverse complement strand
ATATATATATATATATATATATTTAAATGTCCTCGTGCATACGCACTGTAATGTAAACTGAAAATACAAAAAGGCGTGAGGAAGTACGAAAAACAATCAAAATAATCTATTTTTGTCCATGTGGCTTTCGTGGTGGGAAAATCATCACTGGGACCGTTGTCTGAGTGCTGCGGTTTCTCTTTACAACTCTCATTTCCAGTGCTCGATATTTATTCATGTATCAGCCAAGGGACGGATACTGGGCCCATTGGAAGCCGCTGTTTCAAGTGATGTTTTCTTTTCTGTGTCTCAGAAGAAAGGAACGGGCTCTACTGAGCCGCCACGTGGACAGAAACACTGAAAAACAATGGGTCTTGGCCCACACTTTCACTGCGCTGTGGGAATGCGTGTTTGTATTTGTTTTGTACACACCAGGAGTAACACACGCTGCCCAAAGGACATAAGTAAAGGTAAAGCAATCCCTGTACAGGCCTGGACAGGCCCTTGAGGGCTGCCGAATTTTGAGGCTCATAAATTTCAAGAAGATCGGCAAATGAAGGTGATATGGTTGTCAGCCCGGTGCTCCGGCCGCCTTTACTTCCCCGCCCCCTCCCCCCAGGAAATACGACTGATACTTATTTCTCTTAGAGGTTCAGTCGACCCCAGGGCCATAATGCGGCCGGAAGTATTGTGTTCATCTGGAATGGAATCCGCGACCTTCCAGCTTGTAGCGCCTCAACCAAATGCGCCACTGCGTGCCCCAAAAGACATACGCGCAGCATTTGTAAAGTTTCATTCCGTGAAACGTTTTGTATATTGCATATTATAAAATTTTTTGCAAGGGAAGGAATGCTCGTAGCGTTATGTCGAAATCTGAGTAGACGGATTGCCATAAAGGTTATCACACTGCACAAAATGTACCATCATTTATACAAATTTGGGGGCTGTACAAAGTTATGAGTTGGATGGGGTGTATTGGTGCCATTTAGCTCAGGTCTGAATGCTTGTGAGGTAGCAGACCTGTGAAAAATATACATTCCTGATCAGGGTCATGCTTTGATCAACATATTTTTGTTCCGTCACTCCAAGTTAGAATTGTTTAATTTGTTATGGAGAAAAATAAACACACTCAAATGTTGCAATTTCTCATTAAAAAGTGCAAAATCCAAAGCTGTAAATGTTGACATTATGTGGGACATACATCGTATGTGCGCCTGCAAACAGCCAGTCGATTAGCTGCTGGTGAAGGAACACATGCTTGTGAAAATAGTGTATGTGCACAGTGCTGCAAATGCAGAACTGAATTCTAAGATTAAAATCGGATATGACGATTCACTCGCACTTTGTAGTGGCCAAACAGAAAAAAATACGACATTCGGTGCGCATTTCAGCATCGCTACGTGTGTGTGTGTGTGTGTCTGTGTCTGTATGTATACATGTCAACGGCATTTAAACAAACCACAAATGAATAAGTCATACACACACACACACATTCATACATACTTACTTACATACATAAATACACACATAATACGTACAGTACACACACACCACACACACACACACACACACACACACACACACTAATTCATAGACCATACAGGAAGAATGTACTGTCCTATCACTGGCCACGAGCGATAAACTTATTCCATGACGAGAACATTTTTATCCTAGGTTTAGAAACACTGGTAAGTGAACTTTGGTCACTGTCAAGTAGATTAAAGTAGTATTTTTGGACCCCTTCACATCGCAACCTATTTTGTAATATCAGAACATGTCGAATTATCGACATTGGTTAAAACTGCACTCATATCACAGACTTACAAATTCTCTGTTGAAAGACTGCAAGGAAATGGCGAAATAAATAAAATGGTTCCTGTGTTATTTAGTAACTGTTTACCAACGGAGAAGCTGACCGATAGATGTGGCTCAAGTATTAACGACGTTGACGTCTACTCGAGAGGAGCCTGGTACGAATTTCGGCCGGAGTGCCGACTGTTCCGAATTTCGGGTGGAGTAGCGACTGTTCCCATTTTTGACCGGGGTACCGACTGTTCCCAAATTCGACCTGGGTACCGACTGTTCCCAGTTTCAGTTGGGGTACCGACTATACCAAATTTCGGCCGGGGTACTGATTGTTCCGAATTTTGGGCGGGGTACAAACTGCTCCCAGTTTCGGCCGGGGTACCGACTGTTCCCAATTTCGGGCGGGGTACCGACTGTTCCCAGTTTCAGCTGGGGTACCGACTATTCCCAATTTCGGCCGGGGTACTGACTGTTTCGAGTTTCGGTCGGGGTACTGATTGTTCCTAATTTTGGGCGGGGTACAAACTGCTCCCAGTTTCGGCCGGGGTACCGACTGTTCCCAATTTCGGGCGGGGTACCGACTATTCCCAATTTCAGCCGGGGTACCTACTGTTCCCAATTTCAGCCTGGGTACCGACTATTCCCAATTTCAGCCGTGGTACCGACTGTTCCCAATTTCAGCCGGGGTACCGACTGTTCCCAATTTCAGCCGGGGTACTGACTGTTTAGAATTTCGATCGGGGTACCGACTGTTCCCAATTGCGGCCGGGGTACCGACTGTTCCCATTTTCGGCTTGGATACCGACTTTACCAAATTCGGCCGGGGTACCGCCATTTCCCAAATTCGGCTTGGGTACCGACTTTTCCCAAATTCGGCCTGGGTACCGACTGTTCCCAAATTCGGCTGGGGTGCCGACTGTTCCCAATTTCGGCCGGGGTACCGACTGTTCCAAATTTCACCCGGGGTACCGGCTGTTCCCAATTTCGGTCGGGGTACTGACTGTTCCGAATTTTGGGCAGGTACCGAGTGTTCCGAATTTTGGCCATACTAGCAACTGTTCCAAATTTCGGCCGAGGTACCGACTGTCCCGGATTTCGGCCGGGGTAGGGGCTTTCCGAACACGGTTTTATTTACTTTCCGCAGTTCCTCCAGGTGAATCCCGGGTCAGTAGTCTAGCATAAGCCACTACCGCTTCCTTCAAATAACCACTTCAAATCATTATTCTCTGTGATCCGACCAATCGATATTATTCAGTCAGAGCTACTGACAGGGTCGTTAAGTAACCCATAAATAAATAAACGAATACATTTAGTTGATAGCTCTAAACTGTAAGATATTGTCGTCTAGCAGACTTCAAGGTTATGATAAAACCACCATTATTCATGTCGTTCAGTTGACATAAGCTACAATTATTGGTAGCCGTATCAGTGATGTACGAAAAGAAAAAATAAACAGAGAAAAGTGAGCACGTTAACAGTCACATGTTAAAAGCAGCTTCTTCCACGCGGATCTAACGCGAACATAAGACCATGCTACACGGTGTTATAATGTTCTCCAGAAGCTGACTGAAATATTCCACGGCCATAAACTTTGACACCCATGTATACGTGTTCTGTAATTTCCCGATGCTAAATTCATTACCCTTTGAAACTGACGAAGAGTTCTTAAATAAGTGAAGTGGCCTTAACCGTCGCTCCGTACTGCCTCCTGATCTCATCAGCATTTGAGATAAGCATTAAAAAAAATCGCACTGAAACTAGTGCATTAAGGGCTGAGAAATATTATACTGCAGTGGACGCCTTTGTAAAATCTCATTAGACATGTTTCAGAAGTCAAGTTCCAAAGGTTAGTCAGTTACCAAATCAATGCGCACCAAATCAGTTCGCACAAGTTGTAACTATTTGTCTAAACAGAGTAGCCCTGATAACAGACGAATGCCTTCCAAAAGTCACCGTGTAGTACTTCAGATACTTTTCTGTATCTGTTTTTGTTTTGTGTTGTTTTTATTAGATTCCTGTTTTGTTTTTGTTTTTGCTAATAAGGCCCGTATGTAGAGATCTCTACACCACGTGCGCGCGCATGCTTATAGTATGATCTTAAGTTCCCCTAAGACAACCTGAAGATGGCCAGTACAGGCCGAAACATGTAGTTGTCCATTATCTAGTCATTAAATACACCTCATATGACACAGTTGTGTTTGACTACACACAATTTCCCAAGTTTCAGATACTAGTGTTGCTGCCACCTCATAATTTCGCACAGCGTCTACGCTGGTAGACTAGCGCTGGAAGTTAAAAGGTTTCAACATGGCGTATGCAGTGTCAGACTCTTCCTACTGAGTTTCATGAAAATCGGTTAATTGATTTATACATTGGCTGCTGAAGTTTGTAGTTGCATAAGAGGATGTATGGACGGATATACTGGTATGTAGCCTCTAAATGACCAGTGCCGGAATGGCGAATCAATAACAGACTTCCACGGCCCCTCCAGACGTAAGGTCAGCAGGCTGGCAGTTGCGGCAGCCAAGACCTTGAACACTAATGTGGATTGCTTCAGCCTTTCAGAGACCCAACCCAATAAAACTCTGATCATCTGAGATCAGATATCAACAATTACACTACTGAAGCACGCTACAGGAATTACAAGGGGACCGCGGTAGCACAGTGGTTAAGGTGCTGTACTACAAATCGGAAGGTCGCTGGTTCGATCCCAGCTGGTGTCATTGGATTCTGCATTGGCATAAAATCCTTCCGATCGCACTAAAGCGGCCAGTGCGTAAGGCTGACAACCTACCACCATCCTGTGCCGTTGTCACGAAATCTGGGAACCTTAACTTCCTGGAACCATCTGGGCCCTTCCGGGCCTGTAAGGGGACTGCTTTACCTTTTTACAGGAATTACAAACACAGGAATGAAAACAAAAATAAAATCGAAACCATCAGTTGTATAGCACGACTGTGTTTTTTTCTCCAAGAACATAGAAGTTTAATCTGTTGCAACGTACTGGAAGCTGCAAGACATTAGCACCTCACACAACCAAACAAACTGCTCACTGATTCCAAGGTACATGATCAGGCAAGTAATTACTCAATAAATTACCCGCTTTATCTCGTGTAAGAAAGCCTGCCTTCAAACCTTATCCTAAACTCGTTCAGTTCTGTTCACACCTTCAAATCACATTTCTTCAAGAAATATCCTAAATGTATCTCCGTTACATGCCTAGGCCTCCTACTCGATTCATTCTCCTGGGGCAATCTAATCGAAATGCTACGAGCGCATGCATGATTTACGGCAACACGACACTGTTGAATAAGTACTTAAGTTAATTAACTACCGGTCGTGGCGAGGTCACGGTTAGGTACAAGAGCCGCTGCATTATCGACCGACATTTATGCACGAAACCGACCCGTACATGCAGACTGGAACCATAGTGACATATCGCAACACAACATAAGGATTGTCTTTATTAGTGTTCACTCAATAATGTTTTAACCACTAAATTTTTAATATGGAACAAAGCTTTTTTTCTGATGAATTTTTCAGTAAGAACTGAGGAACTCGATAAAAACTCAAGACACTTTCCGGCCTTTGAACCGGAAATTTAACGAAGTATCTCGCGAAAACGAATCAGGATGCTGGTCACTACTCTGCGTGTTTCGGTGATACTGTGTACGCCTACAGTTGGAAAATTTGTGCTGTTTGTTATTGCTACTACAGACAATGCAAAAGTGGCCAAACATTTCCTGCTGTTACGTTTGGTTGGCTAGTAATTGTCTAAACAAAACGTTTGCAGGTCAAGAGAAACTTGAACTTTGTAGAATCTGAATTGTTATACAAATTTCCTGCAATTTTGGAGGAATATTCTCGAGGAAATATTAATTCTGTACACCCATAATCACGATAAGCACATCTGAAGAAGTATTTCTAACAAGAACCGCAAGTAATTGATTTTAGCTCATCTGTATTTTTCACGTAATCGATATACCGCTTTTCGTATGTAGGCAGCAGCTGTAGTGCGGAGCCAGTTCTTGTTACGCAACGCGAATCAATATCAAACCGCTGCACTTGATTCTGTTAGATCCGTCGTCACCCGAGCTTAAGAGTAGTACAAAAATGAAGAGGGGTAACTTCTTTTGCTCCTTCCACCGCGAATGCCGCCATCTCTATTATGTACACCTACATAATACGGCAGTCCGATCGTCCAGCGTGGCTTCCTTCATTCAGGCCATGGATGTATGTTTTGTTCTGTGTAGGTGGGGTCATAACAAAAGTGTAGAAACATGGGAAACGGGGAAGCCCCGGGCCGCAATGGCCTGTGGCGCCAATGACATGAAGGTCTCTCGTTAATAGCTATACAAACATTAATGGAGACAGATGTGAAAGACATTTTACAGTCTCTTAGACTTGAAATTTACGGCATTGTATTAAGAAAATATACAAGCCTGTGACTCATATAAGGCTTCGTGAAGCCATGTTACAGTTGGTTGTGTGTAAACTTACTACACTTATATTAACCTTTTTAGATAATATTGTTGTGTACTATCAAGATGAAGTTCATCAGAAAAACTAGTCTTTGAATGCCACTGGGGAAATAATGGTTATTTAAAGTGAAACTGACGCAGAAAATACAAATGCACTCAAACCCCATATAGGACCACCCTCACGTATCGCCCATGATAAGTCACCGACAACAATTCCCTATTATACATATTTTGATATATCGTCACCTTCGATAAACCGTCACACATTACGGCCAGCAAACAGTGGTGTTATGTTGGGTTCTGTCCGTATGTTCTGGGATGAACTGCAAATTTGTTACTTAAGCCCGGCGATACTAATAGTAAGCAAAGGGCCTAAAGGGGTTATTTAATACTGCGATGGCGTGATCTTACAGGTCATCTTTTGAACTAGATAAGTCAGGTTACTCACGTGGACAAGTTGAAGACTACGGTGCCCGAAGCTGAAACAAAGACAAATATCAAAATTATAATGGGATAAATAAACTACAAAATCGTGATAGTTACTGACATAGGCATGCGTAAAGGAAAAGGTAAGGTAAAGTTGTGCATGTTCACGCCATGAAGACGCATTAAGGAGCGGAGGTATTGCTCCAGTCATTCTTAACCTCGGCACTCTATGGGGTGAGTGGTCAGTTTCACGCCCCGGTCGCCTTTTCCCTTAGGAAAGAACCCCACGATATCCACTTAGATGTTGGGTGGGCCACACAGTAGGTCTGGACGCTTGGGAGAAAATATAAATCTCTTACACCTGCAAGGGATCAAACCACGTTCCTCGATGTCCGGCGCTTAACCTATTCACATAGAGACTAAGTTGTCCCACTTCCGAGCAGTGTGTGTGTGTGTGTGTGTGTGTGTGTGTGTGCGCGCGTGTATGTGTGGGTGGGTGTATGTACAGGCCTGCATAAAAGAAAAGAGAACAAACATGGAAATAAATAAAATCAGAAGGATGGAGAATAAAAAAAAGAATATTACACATTGACTGTTCCGGAATAATAATATAATATTATAAAAATTTCATTATAAGTACTGTACTTACATATACTACATGGTTAAAGCCGTTACATTACTGTACTGCTATTTTGGCTTGCTATGGTGGTTTTCATTAATGCGCTGCATATAAAAGGTGAAAATAAAGAAATGTGGTAACGTCATTCTGGGACACTATTGGCACTGGAAAAACATCAATTCCTTGCCCTCATTACCTTCAAATAAACTTACCGAAACTACATAACTCGTTTAGCAATACTGCGACAGTCTTATTACTGTGAAGGAATTTCCCGTTGGTCGAGTTTCTTTTATTTACCGCCGTGACGTCACTTAGCGAATGCCTGCTAATTGATGTTACACCAGCAGAAACAACGACATTACGTCCGGTGCTTCAATACATTGGACACCGCTGCTTCGGAGGAACCCTCACTCCCATCTTCGGAGTTAATATCACTCTTCTGACCCCAAGATGGAGGTAGCAGTTTCCTCGCAAACGTTGGTAACAGTCTACCGAACAGCATGGCGTCCGTTCTCTGAAGAATGTAATGTTGATAACGCATGAAAACCTCAAATCTCATCAGAGAACACGAGTCAGTTTGCCATCACAATACCAGTTATGATCGCAGAGCAACCAGCCTAAAAACTGAGGATGCTGAATGCTGTGTGAAGGATTTCAATGCCAGGATATAGTCCTTGAATCATTACATCAAATTACATTCGTCACAATAGCACCCCCTATGCTACAATTCTGAAGACTACATAAATCTCCATTACATAGCCTATAATCAATTTGTACCCCCTATCGAACAGTTTTTAGGCGCTGAAAAAGTCGAGTATTAGAATCGCGATGTTTCTCTGCATGGAACAACTCGGCTCCCACTGGACGGATTTTCATGAAATTTGATATTTGAGTATTTTTCGAAAACCTGCTGAAAAAGTTCAAGTTTCTTTAAAATATGATGAGAATAACGGATACTTTACATGTAGACCAATATACATCCTCGCTCAGTTCTTCTTGGTGAGAAATGTTTCAGACAAAAGCCGAAGGGCAAATCAAAACACATGTTTTGTGTTCAGTAACTTTTTTTTTAAATCGTACTGTTTCTAACATAATGTGGAAAAATATAGTAGAGCCGGAGAGGCCGTAGATGACAGCATGGCGCATGCACATTGCATGCTGGATACCTAAGGCTACAAACACACTCTAAGAATATGTAATGCTTATGGTTTTTCCACTGCAACAATGGTTGCACGAATACAATTCAGTGTTGCGTTGTATGTACGTTGCCTGTATAGTTATCCGTATTAAAAACAGCCAATCCTTGCTGTGTAGTGAAATAATCTCCATTTATTGTAAGAAAAATACCTAACACTTAAATTGTGTATGGACCAGACGCAGATTTATTAGTGTTAAAATGAGTGGTACGCACACTAACCACTCGGCTTTAGAGGTTTAACCCTCTAAACGCCGAATTAAATCCCATCTGCCATTTGCTGGCATTATTAGGAGCTCACCATATTCTCCACGTTAGCAGCATAAGGGTTAATATACCGAACTTCGCAGTCACGACACTTCGTAAATCCATTTACCGCTGCCAGAGTCGAAACCGATCACGTGGCTCTATGAAGTTTCTTAAATTTCGTGTATTTAAATGTGTCGTCAGAAAGGCAGCGATAAAGATCAGTAACCTTTTTATGGCGCAAGAGCCCAAGGGGACCAGGGCCTCCTAATTATCAAGGCGTCACGATCACACTCAGACAGGCCACACTCGGTAAAACCCATCTGGACGAGTGATCAGCCAGACGCAGTGGCATCTAAATGACAACACACAACCCTCACAACAGACAGACATCCCTACCCCCAGCGGAATTAGAACCCGCAATCCCAGCTACGGAGCGGTCGCAGACCCATACCTTAGACCGCGCGGCCACCGGGATCGGCGTTTCTAAATCAGTGGTCCACTTTTTCTTATATTTACGTCTGCAACGTCTCAGCCTAGCTGGAGTCACTTTTTGCATAGATGGATAAATTATCGTGTTACAAACAAGCCTGTCTTTTCATAGTTTCTTTTCCTTTAATGACTGACTGAACACTCTAAACTGCCAGACAAAACTGTCTTAATAGATGATGTGATTTGTAACACGTCCCCGACCCCCTAGTTTCTGAGGGGCTCATCGATTGACCCCAAAAACCTCCTGTCAGTTTCTCCACACAGTGTTGGTCATGTCAATGAACATCACAAAACTGAAGTAGGTGGAAACAGCAACGTTAAATTAATTCATTAAATTACAAACAACTTCGTGTTGTACAGTATTCAGAGAACTGATCCGTAGTTTATTTTATTACGTCCGTCCGTCGTCATTCTGAACACCTGAAGAACAAAACAAAAAAAAATCGAGGACAAAACGCTTAACAGTGACCAGCAAACAATACTCGCACATGCCCAGCAACCTCCACCGGTTGAGTAAGCCTGGACTGCCCGCAGTTCCTACATAGTGCACGCGATGCAGATTGCTTCTGTCGAATGGTGACCTCAGTGCACAGAATGGGCCATGAAGCTATTTTAGTTCACTGTCTAAAAACTTAACTTTCAGACCTTATCAACAAACACAGATAACTGTGGGTTATCCACTGAATCAATAACTGTCGACCAACATTTATATGTTGACAAGATGTTTGCATTAAAACAGAGTAGAAGGTTATAGTTTTGAATTTCAGTTCGGCAGGTACAGTCTTAGTATTTTGTATTTGTGGAGGTCACTGAGTTTCGATTGCACAGTAAACTTGGTCGAGCCCATTCTCACGAAAGTATCTATCTGGGCGGGTGATGCGGGGAGGCGGGGAAGGGGAAAGAGGTCGGTTTTCCTACCCACCCATACGAGAAAGGTCGAATGTAAGGCGTTTGGCGTGGCGATTCCAGGGAGCACAAAAATGCAAGTTGTAAAATGTCGTCTATAACACTCCATCTTTGAGGTGAACAAATCCCGGGTGCTAGGTCGCCCAGGGGACTATATTTTGTACCGGGGCGCCTAATATTTGTGGGCCCTCCATGTCGAACTTGATACCTCTGAAACGTCGGTACGCCTTTACCAGCCTGCAGAGCCTCACATCCCACACATAATCAACCTTCAACTCTGCTTCGTCTACCTGAATGATACTACCCGGCCGCGATGTTCTGCCCTTATTTGCAGTGTCTGTTTGTTTTTGACGCGACAGCCCCCAGTGAGCCAGGGTCTCCTCATTCACGAGGTTTCTCGATCACACACAACGGTGCACCACAGTCGGTAGGACTCCTCTGGACGAGTGATCAGCTAGTCGCAGAGACCTCTACCTGACAACACACAACACTCACAACAGACAAACATCCATGCCACCGGTGGGATTCGAACCCACAATCTCAGGAGTCTTGCGGTCGCATACCTACGCCTTAGACCGCGCGGCCACTGAGACCGGCTATTTGCAGTGTAGACTAAGGAAATTTATCCTGAAGAAGGAGGCAATACGATCCTTCGAAAAGATGGTAAACTACGTAGCAACAATGCGTCACATTCCCAAGACAGTATAAGTCCCAGTCGCCCATAGTCTTTCCTTCTGTCCATTAATTCCCCTGCTTTCTTGGGCAGGAAGTATGCCAACCTAAAATAACAGAGCTATAGCAATCATTCTCACGCTCGCAACTCGTTCGTCTACCAAGAATCTGCCTGCAACTGCATCACATCTCTGCAAACAAGTACCCTTGACGTCTTAAAACCGATGGCTCTCTGTATGTACATATGACCAGGTTTAACACTAAAAAAACTCTACTTCCTGCCCACAGAGTTGATTTATGCGTTTGTCTGTACCTAAGAAAAAACTGCCGTGACTGAAGAGTGAATGAGTTTTAAGCTGAGACGCTGGGTGTTTACTGCGCGGTGCAAGCTGAATCTTGATATGTATTTCATGTTAATCTAATCGTCTTTAAAGGTTTAAGATGGCTCTTTATAATAGTGTTCATTGTATGTATCGTCTACTACACTCTACACGATCACCCTTCGTAACTTTGTTGTCCCGACGCGCTCAGTTTGGTAGGTGGTCCTCTTTCGGGAAACGGGTGTGGTTTACCGTATCACATACAGTTTTAATTATTTCTTTTTTACTTTTTGTTTTATTTACTCAATTTATTGTTGATAAAATGAAAAGAAGTCGTGCTGTATCAAATTAAACAGTTAAATCATATTTTATCAAAATACCACAGTCACATTTCTGTACTCCCACCTACACCACACTCGTACGCGACTGACTTCCTTACAGGACTGCTAGCTTCCGTTATCAGCTCCTAACGTTTTCTCACTTAAATCTCTCCCCTCCTACCTATCACCAAGGGTCCTGAATATACGTTGACAGATTAACTTACAACGCATGCCATGAACCGTCCGTAAGTGACGCCAGCAATCCTAAGAATCAACTATACTAAAAATGATCGGCTACAACACTTTATGTGAATAAAGATGTTGCTGTACATTATACTAATGCATGTAGGGAGTGAAGGTGTAGTTCCATTCGTTCTTAACCTCTGCGCCGGATGAGGCGAGTGATGAGCTCTACATCTCGACCGCTTTACTCCCACGAAAATAAGTCGCGGCACCCACTGAACAGGAGGCCGGGTGAGCCTCAGAGCCGGTCTGGACTCACTGGAGAAGATACAAATTTTTTCACCCACCGGGCATCGCCCCACGATTCCTCGGTCGTCTAGCCTGTAACCTAGTCACCATATCGACTACGCACCCCGGCTTACTGATTAAGCTTTGTTCCAAAGATTATATTTATGGTTCCGAATGACTCCTGTATTCGTCACTCAGAACTCTCTTAGCGATGGAATTACGTGACCGCCTGTGTTGGCCTGTCTGTCGCCTCTTTCATTCTTGTCTGTCACTCTCTATAAACAGCAACTGACAACACTATCGGCGTAACTCGGCACTGGCAACAGAATCACAGGCGCCACTCGATACTGGTACAGTCATAATTTCCTGTTATCCTGTTACGCATCACAGACATTCATATGGCCAACATGTACAAATACGTGGACCATTTATGCAGATAACACACAGTCTTGTTTTTCACAATGAACTACACTTAATCCTGCGGTCCGAGTTCGATCCTACCTGCTGTCACTGTTATCGAAAATAAACGTAGCCTGTCACCACAAAAACAACCAATAATCTAATGACAAATTACAGGCAACTCTCCATACGTCAATTATATTAAATATCCTTCAAGAAAACAGGGTATTCTGTCAGTCGAGTCCACTTCATATCCTCACAATCGTCTTCATTAAGAGCCATGTTCATATAATGTTCCCACCATCAGCTCTATCATTTCGCTTCTGCCCTTCAGATATGCTGACATAAACTTGGTACGCATTTATCATCGTGGGTTCCGGTTTTCTAAGGTGTGATGCTGCAAAGTTGGGTAAGTATTGCCCGACGTTTCGAAGGATTGTGTCACCTTTACCTTGAAGGGTTCAAGGTCCCTGAAGGTGAAGGCGACACGTTCCTTCGTAATGTCGGGAAGAGTAGCGTCACGTAGTCCTCGACGACGCCGTTACAAAACTTCAGCACTCGCATTTCTCACCTTCGTCATGAGCGTTACATATCCCCCCTTTCTCATTCAACTTGATTAGATATCCGAAGTAAGGAAATTATTCCATTCTTCCCTGTGCAATTTTTTCCATCCTCCAGTTTCTTCCTCTTTTCTACATCCAAATATTCGTACCAGCAGACCATTCTATTCATTTTAACCCTTCGAAAACGAACGTTTATATGAATCATATTCCATACAACTTTCGCTCTCTGCCTCAAAATGAATAAGACAAATAACTCCGTCGATGTTGATTACGCCAATAATCGGTACTTACTTTGAGAATCAAACGGAAACACATTAATACACCGTTGCAAAATGCAATGTTTCTGAATGGCACAGCAGATGGTGAGTCGAATTACCGCTGGGTTTGAACGGTTAATGTAGGGCTAAGTGTTATGAATGATTATTTGCCCTTATATTGTTGCAGGGCTAATTTTTATTTTTTTTCAGATAAAAGCCATCGTGCCCTTAACATAAACAAAAAAAAAAGTCGCATGTATTTATAACACAGCACAGCTTTCCCCTCACCGACCGTAAACAAGCGAGTGCTACTAATGAGAATTAATGTCAATGGACTTTTTATTTATTAGTGAAACTCACAGAAACCGTGGCGAGTGAAGGCCGATGCAGAAGCACTTCCGCCTCGAAAGGAATTGTTTCCAGAGCAGGGTCATGTGACTGCGGCTGCCCTGAGTCAGTGTCCGTTATGCAACACTCGTTCAATTCAAATTGTAGGTTTTATATTCTGCAATTTGTTTTGTCCCCTAACACAATTTTTATAATCTGGTCAGCGAACGTTCCTTCAAAAGATACCGGTCCGCACCTTCTGTGTGTTCGTGCATGTATGCATGCGTGCGTGTATGTGTGTTCGTACGTATGTACGTACGTATTACGTGCATATGTGATGTATGTATGTGTGTATGTGAGTGTGTATGTATGTGTGTTTGTATGTTTGTAAGTATGTATGAATGTATGTATGAATGTATGTGTGTATGTATGCATGTACGTATGTATGTATTTTATGTATGTATGTAAGAATGCGTTTATGCATGTATGTGTGTATGTATGTATATATATGTATGTATGTGAGTATGTGAGTGTGTATGTATGTGTGTATGTTATGTATGTATGTACGAGTGTGTATATGTATGTGTATGTATGTATGTATGTATGTATGTATGTATGTATGTGTGTATGTGAGGTTGTATGTATGTGTTTTTTTTGATATATTTATTGGCATGCTTCATTACATTATGTTTGTAATACTACATGCTTTTTACATTGAATACTGCAGTGATTATCTATCTTCAGTGATATTTACAATTAGTTATGTATGTATGCATATATGGTGTTAACAATTATTGTTCTTCCTTTACT
>Ga0123352_10010920_pt1 | contig 14294 bp, 9 predicted proteins | sample TergutLab28metaG_FD_89700 | JGI IMG/M metagenome (GOLD analysis project Ga0123352, IMG submission 89700) | Labiotermes labralis P1 segment gut microbial communities from Petit-Saut dam, French Guiana - Lab288 P1 | ecosystem: Host-associated > Arthropoda: Insects > Digestive system > Gut ... | reverse complement strand
TCTGCTCCTAAAGATTTGTTTGTGGAAGATTTCGTCTTTGTCAACCCCGTCCTAAAAGCCCCGCATACCCCGGGGGGGGGGGGGGGGTGTTCTAAAGTTTGGTAGAGAAAACCTCGCGTCAAAAGTGTCGTAAAAGAGAACAACCTACAAACCGTGGAGAAAATGTAATCGAACCACTCGCTCAGTGCTGGAGAAATATAAAATAACGAGGCTTGTATTTTTCTTGGATGATGCACGGTTTATATTAAACACCTACGCAACGGCCAAAATAAAACATGGTGTTACGAAAGGCGCCAAGGATTTCGTATAGTTTCAATTACATCATTCTCAAGTAGATTTGGAGCGCGCAAAATCACGGAGTCCGTGTTTCAAGAAGAAACAAATTCCGATCTTCAAGTAAAATTAATCCTGACACCAATATTATATAATTAATAGGAGAAGAATAAAGGTAGGGCCACACACATTCTGGGCAAGGCCTGAAATAACACATTCGAAGAGAAATTACCACTATTACGAGGAAAAAAGCTCTGACGTTTTCACAAAAGTATTTTCAGACGGTGCAGAGCCTGCTTAGAAGTTGGAGATCGGCTCTTTGAGACTCCTCTATGACACAAGGTAAGTTGAACAGCAAGAAAAATGCGGACGATCAACTCCCGGTGGAAACAAGCTTCATACGCGACGAAGCTCCGTAGCATCTACTGTACTCAGACGCAGACGAAAGATAAGCCATTTTACACACGTCATACCAAGAAACAGTGGAATCCTCATGAACAACGCCGTAAAAAAAACTCCCGGTAGGTGGGTCGAATTCTGCGGGCCGTAAGCACTCACAGCACAGCCACTGGCTTCATTGGGACTCCTGAATCCCCTCCAGAGCGCAAAGCAGAAAACGCCTGAAGGGACAGATCAGAGGAGACACACAGCAGGAGAATTACGCTTTGATAAAATAATGCCCAAAGGTACACTCTTAATATTATGCGAAATATTCCTGATGTGGCAAAATACGGCAGTGAGACTTGAAAGCGAGTACGAAGGCAAAACAGAAGAAAAATAATGGTTCAAGTCAGTAACGCAGGCGAAAAGTGTTACTACATATAGGGGAAAATGCAGACAGGAGGCGAAGGACAGCACGGAGTTCTGAAAACACACGTAGTGAAGTGTGTAAGGGTGAGACACAGATGGTGCTGGAACGAGTCTGAAACCGGTAAAGACATTAAGTTTCCTAATCGTAAAGACGAAAGGGAAGGAAAGGAAAAGAATTAAAGTTGTTACAAGTAAGAGACAAAATCAACAGACGTACACATGTCCTTGCTTTGTTTCGCGGTCGAAATTAAAACAGTCCCATTTTTATGGAATTTCAGCCTAAGCTACCGCCTGATGTAACAGCAAAAGCGTTTCGAACGGTTAGCGTAATGGCATGGGGAAGGGCCCCAAACAACTACCTCTGGGCAAATTAATTTCACTGCCGGAATGTTTGAGCGTGTTCGATAATTGTGGGTGAAGTGGGGAAGAGAAGGAATCTGAGCTCGAAATGGACTAGGGACACATCAACCGCTAACCGAAATAGTTTGCAACAGAATGTACTGCACACAAATTGTTGATCAACTTGTAAGGAAGTTAATACAGCAGCAAGCATCTCAGCTGACAGACTCCGGCAGACCCGGTCTATTGACAGACTTCAGCAACAGCATCTAATCTCACGGTATAGCAAAAGGGACCAACTAGGTCAGAAGTTCAAACAATAACTACTTTAACAATAGTATCATAGCCTAGAACCCAAGTACATATTATTTAGTATGGAATTAATAGCTTAATTGATTATTAATTCATCTGCATATTAGAGTTCCAAGTATCAGACCGTCCCTGTTTTTATTTTTATTACTATTATTATTGATTATTATCACTTTTATGCAGAGTATTTATAATTACATTCCTGAAAGGAGCTTTGTTTCCAGGATATATAGTATAGCAGTTCTTTGGTAGTTACAATTTGGTACATGTACTTTTACATTAGTACGGTACGGTACGGTACGGTACGGTACGGTACGGTACGGTACAGTACAGTACGGTACAGTACAGTACAGTACAGTACAGTACAGTACAGTACAGTACAGTACTTTCCAAGGAAAGAGCGCAAGTGCCCAACAGAAATGTTTTTTGTACTTCCTTCAAGTCGTGCTTCCACTTATGCTGTTCGGGTATTTTGTGAATGATTTTGAAATGGTTCCAGTTGCCCCTTTTAAAGTTACTAGTATCATTATTGTTTTTACATTCAAAACAGGACAATTATATACCCGAGACAAACCAAATCCCTAGGGTATATTATTATTATTATTATTGGGCACTTGGCTGTTGACTCAGTACGTTACTAAACAAGAAACTAAGTGAATTATATTGAACTGCATTGCTATCAATACGATTATATAACGGTATGTTATACAGAGTAGCCTAGCGGACAGGCAAAGTCCTCCCTTCTCCTGGCAGTACATATGCTCACACAAGATTGTCACATTTCAGTGTACAGGCACACAGTGTACACTACGCACTACACAGTACTGAGAGAGTGTGATTGGTAGTCTTTCCGAACAAAATACACTCACAGAAATTTCAGTTTTGCAAAGATGTGTAAAATAGAAACCAGACCCAACACTGAGTAGAACTGTTCCATTCCTATCCTACACGTTCGCGTGGTTGACATACTGACACGCTTGATAACATTGTTTAGAAAGGTACAGGCCTACCGACTGTTGCGGGTTCCACGCAATCGGTCAGTATCAAAACTGATGATCCGTAGGGGCCAACGTGAATCAAAGGGCAAATGTGCAACTCCTCAGTAGCAATCTAACGGCATATTCTGATCTTACGGGATCTCCAATACCAAAATCCGAAATACCAGTTTCCTTTACTCTACAATCTTCGTACTTCCCACATTTTTTGTTGATCTTATGAAGTTCCAGTCCACAGTCAAAAGAAACGTACAAGTTACCGATATATATATATATATATATATATATATATATAAAAGGTAAAGTGATCCCGTTACAGGCCCGGTGTGGCCCAGAGGGTGGGTAGGGGGTATATCTCTACTCTTCCATGACCACGGCACTAGAAGGGGGTGAGCGGTCAGCAGCACTCCCCGGCCGCACTGTACCCCCGGGAAAGACCAGGTACCCATTTAGAGGAGGTTGGGTGGGCCCCAGGGCCGGTCTGGACGGGCGGAAAATCTCGTCCCCATCGGGATTCGATCCCGGACCGTCCAGCCCGAAGTCAGTCGCTATACTGACAGGGCTACCCGGCCCAAATATATATATATATATATATATATATATATATATATATATACACCCACCCACACGCACACACAAGTATAAGCACAGTGCTGGTATTGTGACGATACGTGCCACCTCGGAAAAGACGTAAGTGATTGAATGAGAAAGGAAATAAACTACTGAAATAACCAGACAGAAAAGCAAATGTCTTTGATAACGGCTGAGTGAACTATATAAGCAAAAACCCTTTCCTAATCCCGTAACGCGTTTTCGAATGTGTGTCGCGGATCGTGGGAAATTTATTTTTCAACTTCGACGAACTTCCAAAGTTTTACTACGAAATTAATTTTTGACGCTTTATTTGACGGCCTTCCGTCCTGAGAGATGACAGAAGACTGCTTGAAAATTTACTTGCATTGTGGCACATACGATGGTGCAGCCACAATGGTGGGCAGACAGTGGAGTTCAGAGTGCTGTAGGTCAAATTTACCTGTTTTAATAGTTCGGTACTGTGCTTAATCACACAGTGGAATTCAGCTGACAATACCCGCGTTTGATTCTAGGATAAAAAGATTTAAAGAGATCGTTGATAATCTTTGTATTCCTTATGTTCGCTTTTGTTAAGAACAACAAATAAAAAGATAAACTTGTTCGTGTCCGCGCCATGAAGGCGCATAAGAAAAACAGAGGTAAAGCTCCACCAATTTTGCTTGGCACTAGATGGAGGTGAGTGGTTAAGTGCAAGCCGAGCGGCTTAAAGCCCGGAAAAGAACCCCGGTATCTATTGAACAGAAGGCTGGGTTGGCTCCAGAGCCGGTCTGTACGGTTTTGGAATAGAAAAACTATCTTGATCTCTGCCGGGATTTGAACCGCGGACCGTCCAACCAGTAGCTAGTCGCTATACCGACTGTGCGATCACGACTCATAAAGACGAACGATTCTACACCATTATAAATATGCCACTAGCAGCCGAAAATATCCGCTTTCGGGTTTCTGCTACACAGAAAAGTTTGTGAATACGATCCACCAAATGATCCGGATGCTTTTGCCAGAAGCTTGAAAAGATCGGTCGATACGGGACTGCTTTATAGTGCAGATTCTAATATCGTGCAATGTGCTCGGATGCTGGATAAAAACTGTGGTCTGAGGTATCGCAAAGCTCAAATCATAATCGATCAATCGATGTGAGGTAAGTTAAAAACTCGTCAAATCAGACTACAGCTCGACGACAGCGTTGAATTTCAGGCACTTCGTATCTGACCGTAAAGAAGCGTTTGAGAAACACACTGAGGACTACTCACATGCCTTCAAGTGAATGTGCAGAAGGATTTTCGTGAATGTGTCTGATTGCCATTCCGCGGAAGAATGATTTTCGGCACTTTTGTTTACCAAAGTCGTTGCCCCCCTCCCTCAAATGCGGATACGATATTGCTACAGTACCGAGTAACTGAAGAATAAGAACCAACTAGATGCTACTTATTATTTTATTGTAATTCTTATAGGTTCTTATTCTTCAGTTATCACAATAAATGACGGTCCAACAAACATCAAATTGAACAGCTGTGTTAGACGGAAAGGCTAGGTATGCCAGTTTAGTACTCATTTAAGGAATACCTTCAGACAGCGCACAGTACTTGGTTACACGTTGTAGTGTCATTTGTATGTCGGACCGCCCATGTGCGAGGATGAACCGAGAACAGAATGGGGCAAATGCCCTTCACACGCGAATGTACGCAACAGGAAACGAAAACACCCTTTAAAGTATATGACATCAAAGGGCTATTAACTGTGTTGGTGTCGACAGAGATGGCTGCGAAGTTTACGCCGATAACGGTCCGTGTTACCCGATCCGAATACAGATCGTATGCGTATGTAAATTCAATGGATAGTCTCTCACCTAATTCAGCAAAAGGTAATGAGGTACTGTTGTCCCTGTCCAAGTCATAAAGGCATATAGGGAAAGAAGATGTATAGCTCTGTACATTCTTAACCTCAGCACTAGTTGGAGGTAAGTAATCAGCTTTACGCCCCGACCGTTTTATCGCCAGGAAAGTACCCTGTTACCGTGAAATTAATACGATTATCTGACTACATAAGGGCCTGAGAATAAAACTACTGTTTTACTATCACGTCAACAGTTGCGCTCGTAATGGCCATCGTTAGAGTTACCCCTTTTCTCAAATGCATTCTTCTTGGGAAGCTGTAAGTTTCATTTAAGCGTGCCTTTGCATTTTGTTAAACAACATTTCCAAACCAGTTCTGATCATCTTTGGCCACTCTATATTTACAGAACCAGCTGAAATTCTGCACCACGCAGCAAGTCCTTCTTATAGCAGTCGAAAGGCCACGTACGGCCAGAGGACAGGGGCGTCTTACGAGGAGGTCGAGAGGTATCCACGTTTCAGTCAGTACTGCAGCCTAGATCGTGCCCGGTGAAAAGTTGGAAAACGTAGCTAGAGGTATAAATTGTTTAATTCGAAGGCTTTTTAAAACGACCAGCCTCGTGGTCTAGTGGTCAGAGTCTGACTACTAATCATGAGGCCCCGGGTTCGATTCCCGGTTCTACCGTGGGAATGTTCCTTGAATGGGAGGATTCCCGCGGTGACCATGGTCTAGGTAGATTAGTAGAATTTAGGTTTAAGGGCCCTCCTGGCACTACATCATCCTATATCACCACTCACATCATCGGGGCAACGTAACTGCGCCTCATGGGCGTCCCAACCTCAGAAGTCGGTTACATTCCTGCCATGCCCAGGAGGGAGGACCACGAAGTCCACAAGGACATGTGGTGACAATGGATAAAAAAAGGGTTTTTTTTATAACTACTGGAGGACGCATTACAAGAAACAGCTGTACGGTAGGTAGGCTACTCTTCTCAGTTGCACAACATGTTTCGGCGCACCACACGTGCCATCAGGGAGTCTTTGTAGTTGTCGTCACGACGCGTTATGATAACTAGTACGAACACTCCCTGATGATGATGGGATGTATGGTGTACAGAAGCATGGAGAATTGACAACGTGTGAAGAATACATTTTGTGCATGTAAAGTTGGTTCTACAAACTAATTATTATATAATGCACAGTACATAAAATATTAAAACATCTGAACAGTACGTCAGAGCACGTCTGTTGCAATGTAGTCGCGTTCGCAAAACTGCGAAAAGTGACAATTAGCTTCGTCACGTCTGTCTGTCCGTCCGCACGGAACATCTCGGCTCTCAGTGATCGGAATTTCTTTAAATTTGATATTCGAATACTTTTCGAAAGTCGGTAAAGCAAAATTCAAGTTTCATTAAAATCTGACAAGAATAGAGGCCAGTATGTGGAGACCAGCACACATCTTCGATCATATCTCGTTCATTTCTTCGTAAAATGAGAAATGTTTCAGACAAACGTTATAGAGAATATCAAAGTACACATTTTACGTTCAGTAACTTTTTTTTTTCCACAAAATCGTACCGTTTATGAGATAATGTGGAAAAATACTGTAGAACCGGGCAGGCTTCCGATGACGACACTGCGCATGCGCATTGCATACCTGATACCTAAGTCTACAAACACACACTCAGAATGTGAAATACTTATGCTTTTCCATGGCAACAATGGCTGCACTAACGCGCCTCAGTGTTACGTTACAAGTGCATTTCCTGTCTTGTTGCTAGTACGGACAACAACGCATACGGATATATTACAAAATATACAATGGAAAAAATAGATTTTCTGGGTATAATATCGAAATAATAGGTACTAGTGAAATGGATATATTACAAAATATATAATGGGAAAAAACAGAGTGTCTGGGTACAATATCGAAATAATAGCTACTAGTGAACTCGATATATTACAAAATATATAATGTAAAAAACAGAGTGTCTGGGTATAATATCGAAATAATAGCTACTAGTGAAATCGATATATTACAAAATATATAATGGGAAAAAACAGAGTGTCTGGGTATAATATCGAAATAATAGCTACTAGTGAAATTTATAAAGTGACTGTGACTCTTCATTTTGTGCCTGAAGGCCAAGCCATTCAGCTACTGAATGTCACATTTCGTAAATCTGTGACTGAAAGAAACGTATCTCTGTCCTTTAACGTAGATTCAGGTTAGGCATTTTTGCCGAAGATTTTTAAACAATTTCCCATTTAAACTTCAACGAGTTATATGTTAGTGTACAAACGGATTTGAAACATGAGAATTAATTTCAGACCCGAACAAGCCTCTAGAAATTCCGTGACCTACTAAAGGTAGATGATGACGGTAAGTAATTATACCACCACCACGTTGAACACCGTGTATCTATCGGGTATGCAAGGTGTTTCTGATACGAAAGACGTTTTGGTAGTTCGTCTTTCACCCAAGACAGTACAGTCATCTTCCGAGATGTCGTGCACATTAAATAAACATTATAAACTAAATACTGTCGAATATAATATTGGTACAATGGTCTGATCCGTGTTATTAACAAGAAGTCTGAACTGTCCAGACGAACATTTAACTGAACTACCGTGGACAGAAATATGAACGGTACAATGTACTGTACTGTGGCCGATGAATCAACCAGCCTACCTTGGAAGCTGAAGAGTTCTAAGATATGCACCCGGGTGCATGATACTGGGATAGCAACACGTCCAATGTAAGGTCGGGAGAATTAGAAAATAAAATTCATTTTGGAATACGAAGTGGATTAAATTCTTTCCGCAGAGGTCTTTAATTGCTAAAACTGCAAATTAATTTTCAATGGCGGTGCAATTAGTCTAATAGGAACGGGAGGGAATCCAATAGAGTAAGGCGGTAAAAAGCCGGTAAGTAAATGTGGCAGTAAAACCAGAGTGTCGTAACGACAGCTAGCCAGGAAAGTTTGGTTGAAATCCAAGAGATGGAACGTGGCTTTGCAAAAATTACCAAATTACTCGCAAGAACATGTCTTACGTTGCTCATTTCTAGGGAAATCTCAAGTTGAAAACTTGGACCGTTATAACGCTGGAAGCACAGGACTATGGAGGAAGAGAGAAATATATTTTTTTTTAAGTTCTGACAACCTACACTTTTAATTCGTGAAACTATACACAGAAAGTTCGGACAGCACAAAACGTAGACAGTATTTGGTTTACCAAGAACTTACAGATGTAATAAACAGTACAAATATTTATGTGAGTATTAGACAAAAGAACTTTACAGAAACAGAGAAGTGCAATGTGAGATATTCTAAGACTCGATAAACACAAACAACTGTAATATACAGTCCGTTGGCCGCGCGTTTCAAAGCGTGCTGTCTTATGCTGTCTACAGACAGATCGCGTGCTCCAATTCAGCGGACCAACTGATATTTGTCTCTTACTCTGTGTGCTCTCCTGTAACGTTAGAAGCTTAATGACGTCATGGTACTGCATACAGGTCGCAAAATTCTGTCTCCTGCCTGACACGGAATACCGTGCACGTCTGGGTGACAAGTCGTTTCCCAAACGGCCAGTGCGCTTTGCTAGTTTTCGCAATTCCATTCACTCACTTGTGACAGAGGGAACAGCGGACCACATACAAAGGTGACAAAAGTCAGGTTCTCACAAGACCGAGGAAGAAGACTGCTGTTTTTTGGGTGTGACGAAGTTTAGTCTTGTACAAGCACAGCAGCACAAAATTACACAGCATTATAACTTGTTCAGTCATTCTTCTGTCTGACCTACGACAGACCCACAGCCCCGTCCAAAGCGCATCCTCCACAGAGTGCGACCGAGTCCTTCCTCTTTCAATTTCCAGGATCCTCTCTTCTCCTTAAGGCCATCCAGTACCTGCTTCCATATTCGTCCTCGCCTTGCCGTCACTACTGTCCTTCCCTCTATCCGTTCTTTAATGGCGTGTTTCAGAAGGCAGTTCCTACGACATATGTGACCAATTCAGCTATATTTCCTTCCTTTTACTGTTTGTATGATATTCCTCTCCTCCTTGACTCTTTGTAACACTTCTTCATTTCTCACATGATCGCTCCAACTTATCTTCTCCATACTTCTCAAGCACCACATTTCAAAACTACCAGGCAATTTATCAAGCCACAAAAATAAAAATCTATTTTAAAATAATTTTATTTGCCATTAACTTATGCGAGGTCTGCATGCATTTAGAAAAGACGCGGTAGAACCTTCTGGAGAGGGGATCATCCCGGCGCACAAACTCTGCATAAAAAGACGATGACGGTGACATCATCATCATCATCATCATCATCAACAACAACAACAACAACCAACATGCCCGTGGACAAAGACACTGCTATATTAAACCCCGCGACCATCGGCATATGGCATCGCGAATCGGCAAGGCAAAACATCAAAATTTTAGTTGTGACCAAACCAAACTTTCTTTTCTACATGCTCCTGGACATCTCGGGGATCGGTAGAGACGGAATACGTTCCCCCGCTCTTCGTACTTTCCAGAATAATACCTCACGGAAAGCCAAAGAACTCTTCCTACCCAGTCGACTCATTCCCCAACATTACCACACGCTTTTGGCACTCCGCAGTCTTCACGAACAAAATCGTGACGAAATTATTTCTTAGATTTGTGGAAGTAAATAAACTGTGGTCCGTTTCAAACACGATACCTGCTGAGTAGCGGTGTGAACTAGTCGAAACTGGTTTTTGGAAAGGTATCTGTACTGAGTGGTACACAGGAAACGTCACTTGGAGCAAGAGACACAAATTCCTTGAACACGAGACAGCTGCAGCAGAGTTCAAGGTAGACAGTGGACCTTGGTACCAGAAACCGTGCGGGAAACTTCGCGTAAATTCGTGCTCTCCGCAAACGGCGAGACGTCCCCATTATAATGGACGTTTATTATATGATTCGTGTTTCTGCAGTAACGGCTGAATGTAGCAGCTCTGTCTTATCTTAACACGCACCAGCCACGCTGAGAGGTAACTCGCCGCAAAGCGTGACCAACTCACATTTAGGAATCCACAAAACATTCACGATTTCAACTGCGAGAAAGTAGATTTGTCTTTAAAATGTCCCACTAACAAACATACCATGACGTTAATGACGTTACAAGAAGGAAATTACATTTTGAAACAAAATGCGACTTTATTTGAGCTTATACTAGTGACCGTTTGCTTTTATCAGGTATTCAGACGCACCTCTTCTGTTGATCACAGTTGAGTTCATTTAGACACACAAGTTTAAATGCACAGATTATATAGTATGGAATAAAATGGCAAGGAAAACATGAAGTGCCAGCAGGTGGGGATTTCGAAGAAAGACGACGTGGCCTCTTTCAAGATAGCATTCCCACGGTGTCCAGGAAAGACTGAGGAAAACTGAAGTATGGTAAGCCGTTAAGTTGGACAATGCCAAAACCGAGTACCCCTGGACCATTAGTCGGATCTCTTGCAGTGTTGTTGAACACGACTACTTGGACAGCAGCTATCGACACTGGTCCACCGCATCACCAGCATCAGAATGCTGGAAGCGGACTGTTTTAATGAACAAAGAAACAAAAAAAAATAATAATTAATTTCTCCCTCCCTTCGACGGCTACGATTCTGTACAAGCACACAGTTCACGTCAGATTCGATTTAAAGCCATTCTGCTTCAATCAAATGAAAATTAAATTTGGAACGTGAACTTATTTTGTACGCTGCAGATTTCTTCTGGCTGCCAGCATGATCTATATTTCGGGTGGCTATGGAATTTATCGAACTCACTTTCAGCGGGAGAATTGCTCTGAAGCGAAACTGTGTCCGCTTGCATCTCGTCAGTAAATTCTATACGCTAAATCGATTTCTGATCTCCGTTCTTATTCTCAAATCGATTAATCTACAATCCGATTTAAACGTAAGCCTAGCAGATATAATGACTTATAAAGTAATGCATATATTCGTCAACATATTAGAATTACGCTACATTCCTATACAGGCCTGAACAGGCCCTTAGGGCTCCAGGAGGTTGAGGCTCCCAAGAGTTTCCAGACAGCACATTAAGGTGGTACGAAAGGTGGTACGGTTGTCAGCCTTACGCACCGGCCGCCTTTACCCGAAGGAAATATTCCTGGTACACGTTCCTGTTAGACAAAGAGTCTACCCCAGGGCCACAGTGCGGCCGGAAGGATTATGTCAATGAAAAATTCCAGTGACACCATCGGGAATCGAACTAACTGTGCTACCGCGCACGTCTTTTAATCTATGTAGGTCTTATATACTTACAACATAGTTCGGCTTTCGTTCAGATTATGGGCTGCCACAAATTTTAGCAGTTTTGTAATGGTTTCTATCACATTTATCACTGGGAGTACATTTACGTAAATACACTTGCAGGCTTATGTATGTAATCAAATACGTGACTTAATACGAACAGTACTGTCTGCGGTCACAACCACCAAACTCTGTTTATTTACCACACTAAACAGAACGTCTAGGCACTTTCCTGACCAAAGAGTTTTGTCTACCACAAAATAAATAATTCAAACCCGATATCTTAGTGCGTATTGTACAGAAAAAAGATGTAGACTCCTAAAATTTAATTCACTTACATATGTTGCAGACGAGGACGGTGTGTCTCAGGGTTATAAACTAGGAAGACAATTGCTGATCATATGAATAATAAACATCGACTTCCAAGTGAAGATTCTGTACCTCCAGATTACTGAGCTGATTGGTCTGCCGGGGACAGGCAAGAGGACAAGAGCAAGCACTTTGACGGCGGGAAACATGCACAGCAAAAACCGAGACGTTTGCGTCAATACATGACCATTTGATAACTGGCTGCCATCTCCGATTAAAACCGATCGCGGCACCATGGCTGATTATGGGTAAATTAACACGAACAGGAAATCGCTTCAAATTACTCTATCAGTGAAAGTCTGCACTACAGAATATTCTGAAAATTATTCTAAAAGACGTTGTTTTTATTTGCGATATCGAGTGACTCCATCTATACACTGTCATGACGCACTGGCTAATAATTCTGCACAAATCCTCCTACTCTAACTAGCAAAGATAGATAGCGAACAACACCAGAGAAAGTACACAAACTAAAAGTGTTAAAACATATAATTTTCTTAGCAATGGACCAACTTAATGCACAAATTCTTGTTTTATAATAAGTTTATTATATTCCTGTACATGTTTCGAGCGCTGTTGTGCTCATCATCAGGAGGTCAAATTGTATTGTACAGCATCTGGTATCGTCACACTCTGTAGGTGGCCGTCCGGTGCGCACAACAGCGCTCGAAACATGTACAGGAATATAATAAACTTATTATAAAACAAGAATCTGTACATTAAGTTGGACAGTTGTTAAGATTATACTGAGACGCACGGTCAGCATTACATATATATATATATATATATATATATTTCTGTTTGTTTTTCCACAACAAGGACGACACGAAGATAGGAACGCCTTCAAGTTAACACGTGACCAGAGTATAGGCTCTAACCCTAGCATTCCTTACGCATTCCATTCCCAAGCAATTAATTACAGCCTAGGACAGGGAACGTGTAATTAAGTGCAACCTATTACATACGAGCTCACGAAGGGTGGGGTGGCAGGGTGCGGAAGTCTCGACTCGGAAACCATATCACGACCCCACAAAGCCGACCCACAGTAGCCGTCTAGGTATTGCCGGGGGTGCGCTTGCCGACATGTTCTCTAACGGCAGAGCGTCTAAGCCTACCAAAAATGTCCCCTGTCAAAGACGATCGGGAAATGAACAAGTGTGCTTCAGACTGAACTCGTGAAGCTTCTCAAGACGCTTTTTCCCTAAACAAACAGCCGCCATTTGGGTTTCTTGAATATGTACTGTACGTATTTCAGCTCTTCGGGCGTTTCGAAGAAACCTGTTGCATCCACGTTTATGGTGACTGAATTAGGTTCACGTGGGGGACGGACCTAGTTCAGTCACCCTGAAGATGGAGGCAGTATGTTCCTGCAAAACATATCTACAAACTAACACAGCGCACAGTGTAAAAAACCCTGAACAACAAACGCCATGAAAACCAGAGAACATATATCAAGTTTGTTCTTTCTAACTTCGGTAACGACACGTCTGGGAACCGTTCTTCATATTCATGAGGGCTCAGCTTTCTTGTTGGATAGTTTAAAAACTGCGGCACACGGAAGAATTTAAAGCTACTGTCTACATCTGTCTCTTACAATCGCTGAACTGTGCACAAACAGAAGCACAGAAGCAGTAATTCTAGCAGTAAGTGCAGTCCCGAGGTTACGCACAACGAAGAAACAACAGACTATTTTATTTAATAGGACAGATAACAGACAATTGTTCGGCTCATGAAGTAAACTGGTACCGTCATGCAGGGTCAATGAGATACGGTATCACGCCCGTCAACCACGAAAACAGGGGCAGGGGTGTATGATAAAGTGGTGGCTACATATTTTAATTCGCCTTAAGGAAAGTGAAGGCTTTTTATTTACGACAGTGCAAACACGCCTTATCTTAATAACCGAAGTATAAATGTGAGGTTGCAAAGTGAGGTAGCAAAGCCGCCCTTCTCAAAGTTTTGTTTCATTAAATTGAGACTTTTTTGAAGTTTTGCAGTTATTACATGCGGAATCGCTAAAGACAGTTGGCGACTGTACGTAAAAACCTTCCTGTTACAGCGATTCAGTGTCAAACACAACTTTAATGTAATTAAACACTTTATTATCCAATTAATGCGCAATATATCATATGTAGATACAATTACCAGAATTCTTGTAATTTTTAGCCAAGCACTGTACAAGGCTCCCTGATGACGCATCCTCTGTGATCCGAAACATGTTGGAGCACTTTTAAATATTTTATAATTTTAATTCTATCTACATATTATATATTGAGCATTAGTTGGATAATAAGGTGTGTAATTATCATTGATGCACGATGCAAACATGAAGATAACTTTAACCTTCTGATGCCTAATGTCACCTATAGTGGTCGTACCGCACCGCTAACCTCTAAAGTTGCATTTCATATATTTATTCAACAAATATAGGTACTGAATATTTTAAACACGGTATATACTCTCCATTTTT
>Ga0123352_10010919_pt1 | contig 14294 bp, 2 predicted proteins | sample TergutLab28metaG_FD_89700 | JGI IMG/M metagenome (GOLD analysis project Ga0123352, IMG submission 89700) | Labiotermes labralis P1 segment gut microbial communities from Petit-Saut dam, French Guiana - Lab288 P1 | ecosystem: Host-associated > Arthropoda: Insects > Digestive system > Gut ... | reverse complement strand
GTATAGGATCTTGGTGGGGAAACCGGAGGGAAGGAGACCACTGGGGAGACCTAGGCGTAGATGGGTGGATAATATTAGGATGGATCTGCAGGAGGTGGGATGTGGGTATATGGACTCGATTGGGCTAGCCCAGGATAGAGACAGGTGGCGGACGCTTGTGAGTGCGGTAATGAACCTTCGGTTTCCGTGAAATGCGGCGAATTTCTTTGACTAGCTGCAAACCAGTTAGCTTCTCAAGAAGGACTCTGCACCATGGAGTAAGTAAGTTAATGATGTCGCGGGAACCTCGGTAGCATATTGGGTGTAGTGACTAGGCTACAGGGTGGATAACCGGGTAATCGTGTTTTAATTCCCTGTAGAAAAGATATATTTTCTTCTTTAAAACATACAAACCATTCCTGGAGCCGACTTATCTTCGTATTCAGGGTGTACACGGGCTATTTCCATGGGGTTGAAGTGTCCTGGACGTGAACGTGACCACTCATTTCCATATAGAGGCACTGGTTAAAAATGTGTGGAACAGCACCTACACGCTGCCATGTGTCTTCATGGCGTACACAAAGACGACTCTAAGCTTCAGACCACGCTCCCAATTATCAATATTCTTGTAAGAAAAAATATATAGTGTGGTGATTGAGTTTCACTAGTTGCTTCGATTTCATCAAGTTGATAAGCACAAGGACGAATTCATCAGTTACAGCTACAAGAGTACACGAATGTAATGCTGTAATAATTTGACACTGCTGACGATGTTATGTGATCCTAACAATGACAATGGAGCGGAAGGTTACTGGTAAGGACACTCTGAGCAGCAGTGCGGGTCACCAGGTACACAATAAGTGTGCAAGTTAGTGAAAGCAGTAAACGTGACCTTACAGGTGATCCAGAGGATAATATAAAACACAAGGTGTGCATATTGATTTACAGCTATCTCTCTGAAGATGTAAATTATAATTTTTAATTTTTATCACGACGTACGTTTTAAAACCAACCATATTTATGACAATAAGCAAGGTCGAGCCTAAGAGATCAACTCAAGCAGTAGTGCCCAGGATTTGTTTTCTGAAAGAACATAACATGATTATATAATGTAAAACAACAAAATGCACATTTTTCAAATTAATGTTTTAATTCAATTCTTGGTGTCTTCTACATTTTTCGAACATCATGTGTTCATCATCAGGAAGATCATTTCTACATGCAGTTTTTATGATACTTGTTTCATGTATTTATGTAAGGAGTCTAACAGGTGGAAGGATGTGCTCGATACCTGCTAGAATTCTTACATGATATTTTAACACTGCAAAAACAATGGATATAAGAAGAGTCCCCTTACATATGTGTTGTGTTTTCCTATAAGGGTTATTGTGTTGACATGCAAAGAAAATGGCTTAAGTATAGATCAAAACATCTAGCATACATGCAAGATAAGTTTAATTGATTAAATAAACTTGTGTTGTGTTAGACTGAACAAATGTGGTATGTTTAACATTAAACACAACTTGATGGCTTTCATAAATATAGACCCGAAATTTTAATTTAGGAAAGGCCTTCTGTGGTGTCTGCTGTCCAAAGGTCTGGGGCTATTTGCCACATCCCCAGGGAGAAAAGCATTCAATCACGAGAGACCAACACACACGCATATATTTTTTTAAATGGCTCATGAAATAGTGTGATGGAAGAGCAACTGGCTCCTTATGTCAGAAGTCTGAAAAACACAAAAGTCTGGCGTTTTTCCGCCCTGGCAGCTCTTCCGGAATGTTTATTTGTCTTTCGTTCGTACTTCATGTAGCACATTACGTCGACGCGATTATTATGTTTTTTTTTTTTAAATTTTGGGTACATGTTTCGAAAAGTCGGCAAGTCCAGAATGTCTTCAGATCATGACGGCAGTTTTCGTTTTTTTTCCCATAAGTTAATTGAGTTCGACCCCATGTTCTTTCAAATTGATGTAGATTTTCTTCTTTACGTCAAAATTGTGGAAGTTAACCTATTATAAACTTAATTCTCATCTTGCCGCAAAAATATTGCACTTATTAATTTTAGAGAGAATATCCGGCTTTGTTGTAGTCCACCGCTGGCGTCAAGCCCTCGAATAATTAGCCTCAATAATAGCATCAAAACTGAGCTCATTTTAGCGCCCCCCAAAATTCCCTTGCACTTTTATATCCAATTAACCCTTTCTGTAAGTCTTGCGGTTTACAAGTTAATTAAACCAACTAACTAACCAATAACCAGCCAACAAACTCAAACAACCATCAAACGTACCCACCTGCTTTAACATTAAAATCATTGATTTTATGTATTGTATAAGGTTTTAAGAATAAACAGTCACTATTTCTGTAAAAGGCATTAAGTAGATGATCTTTGTAATGGTTATCATGTTTTTCTTTTTCCTGATAGGTACGAACTGAAAAATTTAAATGTTAATTACAGGAACTGTATGCTTTAGAAGGTATAAAGTCATTTCACCTTTGTTCTCAATCTTATGCAACCTCTCGTCTCTTTCACAATGTTGTGTGAAAGTATTACAGTTACCTCCTAGATGTCAGCACCTATTACATCGTTCTGACATTGACATCTAGCGGGAATAATAATAATTTAAGGCACAATGTCAATGATAACTTGGGCAGTGATACCCTACTTTTCATTCAGCTAATTTTTTTGCAAAACAAATTGAAACAGAAGTTATGTCTTAATGTGAAGTATTTATGTTGGGGATTTTAATGAAATACAATCACTTCTTTTGTGTGAAATTTAACTGTGTGTACTCACAGCAATAAAAATTGTGAAGGCAAGCAAAGGGGCATCTTTGGCAGATGGGGTGGTGAAAGATGGCCCAAACGATATGAAGTACAAAGTAATGAAGTGTCATAAGTAAAACTATAATGAAATCAAATTATTTGTGTTCTACGTCACTAAGAGAGCTCTTAATAATAATTTTCTTCATTTTTCAAAATTGTTTGAACATTTGTAATGTCTGCTTCGAATGCAGGTTTTGGATAAAACTGTGCAGTTTTCATGCAACCACTTTTCGCAGACTTAGCAACTCTCTCTTCTGAGAAATAAATAATTTATTTTTCAATGGTTTGAAAATGGGCCTCTCGAGAGTTTTAGATATTTGGTAGTGTGGTGCTGTAAGCACCAAAGCACAATATCATTGTTTTATGCAAATTCCAGCATCTGCAGTTCATTTCAATGAGATGCTTGTCTGTCTGATATCAACAATATTTTAAGTTTTTCAAGTAATAGAATGTTGTTTCAGTCAAGGCATAAATAAATTTAAGGTGATTATTTATCCATAATCAATGCAAATCCTGCTGCTAATTCATCCATCAAGTATGACTTACTGTTTCTTTGAATATACAAAGAGGTGGTAAGACTTTTTATAGTCTTTCAATAACATGTCAGTGAAAATAAACTAAAATTTGGTCCTTGTTGAAATTCAACCACATCAGTTAAAATTCCAGTGGAGCATCTTATCCATTTTTAAGTGGGGAGACTTTACCGAAATCAGGAAGAAAGATTCGCCAGGTGATCACGTGACCACATGTTGGCTGGTGAATTTTTTAATGGCATTGGCTATGCTTTGTGAACTCTTGATACGTGGTAGCCAAACCCCTACCTTCCGTAAATCCTGGTTAGGTAGAATGTAGAACGTAGCTTTATACAAGAGAGCAGTCAAAAGGGATAATAACCAGCAGTTGATCATACATTTTACTAATTGTAACTGAGGAACAGACCTGTTCTAACATTAGGGATTATTGTTAGCAGTTAACATGAGATTCTGTTTGGTATAGGATGTCACAAATAATACAAAAGTATCAAAACAGCGTGGTGATGTGATACTGTATTCCAGAATATGCATGCACCAACTGAAATTATTGATTATAGGGGGAACAGCTTTCACACGAAACTAATGCATGTATTCAGCCAGTTCAGCAAGTACCACCTAAATAAGGTAATTTCATTTCATTACAAAGTTAGGTCCAAAGGTATATTCAAACTGATATTTGGGAATGAGAGTTTACACAGAACTAATAATAAGATAATGAAATCATAAATTTAAATAATTTTAGGCATTTTGACCACTTGCCTTCTTGGGAAATCATCCATCTGAGTTTAGAATGCCTTGTATTTTGCTGGCCTCTTGGTTTCTGCTGTAGAGGTACATATATATTGACATTGACTCTCCTCCATACTTTCTATTACGTGGGTAACTATGCATGTGTCAGAGCTTTATTGCTCCAACATGACTGTTACTAACATCTCTGAACGCTGAAACTGTCCATGACAGGACTGTGCTTGAAGAATGCTGTATGTAGTTACATTACATGGTCAAAGAGAAAAACAAATTATTTTTGAAATTTAATTTTTTCAATTATCTCTTAATCGTCAATAGTAAGTACAATCTTTTTAATTGACATTAGATTTTCACAATCATTTCTTATATTTTTTAGGGCACTATGAAGGCTGGAATATTCAGGTATGATGGGCTGAGAATTTTGCATTGCTTGTCATCTAATAACACCACTATTCTCAACAGACTTGCATTTTTACACCTGGTAGAAGACCGATTAACTTTTACAACATCTGGGTGCAGACTGGTGAGTATACAAAATATTTTAGTCTTTTATTTCCGTTTGTAAGCATCTGAATTATGTTTTCTCTCTTATGAATGAGTGCCTGTTCAGCAGAACTGTTGGGTAATTATGAGAAGATTTAAATATATATATGTTTATTTGAAAGTGCTTTTGATATTGAAGTACACTGGACAAGTATTCTAACATTTGAGATTTGCTTAAAATTTATAAGATTCAGCTATTTTTAAATAAGAGTCAGGTTATTTGGTATTAAAATACATATTCAGTAATGGCTAATTCAAAATGTTATTCCTTAAGAAGATACAGTATCAAAGTTCATCTTCGTCCTTTTGGCTTTGAGGCATTTTTTCATGCTGCACTGCTGGATTAAACTAAGTCCAAATACCTGTGGCATTTCTGTATGCCTCTCTGAGATGGTTACAGTGATTGTGAAGAGTAATTTATACTTGGGTAGCAGCAACCTCTTCACTAGGAAAAATTAAACTCTGTGACCAACATACAAATCTATTAAAATACAAGGCTTACTCCATATTGCAACAAAATGAAACTATGAAGAGTATTATAAAAAGTTTTTATTTCTTGTATCATTATTAATACCATCAATAATTACAGGAAGTGATGAGTAGTAATTCTAAAGTGCAACTGGAAAGGATGTTAAGACAAACAGATTCTCTTAGTAGACTTGTTGACATAGAAAATACCATGAATTCATCTTCAGGACGGTTGGAAGAGGGAAGGAAATCATAAATAGCACAGCCCCACAATTTGTCTTGCTATGAAGAAACACAATAACCTCAACTTCATTCTGTTACTGCAACTTGTTCGGGGAAAATGCAGTTATAGAATCTCCCGGAACCAGATGTCGCAACATTAAATTAGAACCATCTAAGAGGCATTCTTTAACACACCCAATCACTGCTTCACTCAGAATCTCTCTATACGTACACTTCTTAGTAAAAAATAACCAAATGTTCAGCATATTTTCTTCTCAGATTAAATTCTGGCTTATTATTAATTTTATACAATGGAAAATGGAGCCTGTAATCAAGACTGATGATCTGACAAAGTACGTTCATCAAACTTTGAAAGTAATGTACTTCAGGCTTATATATTAGCACATGATTTACACCAATGCAAATATAATTCTTCAGGAATGCAGCACACACACACTATGTTAAAATTTCTAAATATTCTTATTTTATGACTGTATTTGAGGTATTATTACAGCTTACTGCCAGACATTCCAGATTTATTTACTGACTGGTCCTGAATTTTTAGAGAAGGCACCTCATCTTCAACCTTCATGTACCAAAGCAAATTATGGCGTTTCATTCAGTTCAGAGAAATTAGTTTTTTAAATTTTTTTTCAATCCTTTTAGTTGCTTGTAAGTTTTTGAGCAAATAAATTTAATCCATGTTGCTTTATTGTAAGTTCATTATAATCATATTAAGTCCTACACCTGAAATTTTGTTACCTATTTTGTACCAGTCGGTCTTTGTTTAACCCTTTAAGCATAACTGTGCTTATTGTCCATACAGCAAATGACTCTTACAATTAAAAGTGATAATATCTCTGAACAGCATAAACCAGTTCACTTCTCTGATAGAGTTGCAATGTGAGAGGTAGGAACTACATTTTTAAAGAGAGCTTTAGTTAGAAGAAATTAATATGTCAAAGGTTTCAAAATGTTATTGCTTTGGTTACATGAAATGTGGTTCTGGGAAATATATTATCACCTTCTTTTTTGTCATACCAGTATGTTTGATTTGTTATTTATAATGACAGCTGTATAAATTACATCTGAAAGCAGAGAATTCTGAAGAGAAAACTACAGAAGTGTTTATACATTATTTGTGAACACTGCTTTGGAAATTTTTCATTAGTTGTCTATACGTTTGGTTTCCTTTTGCATCTGCACAAACAACTCTGGCTGTACAACAGTCTCAAAAGTTATGATATTTTGTGAAGAATTAGAAGTTGATTACATGAAATGGGGTAGTTTTTATGGCCTAATTGCCAGTTAAAAAACTTCCAGCGCCCATTTCTTACATAATAAATTTAGGCTGCTCATATGCTGACATGTTTACCTGATTCAAAGTTGATCAGTAATTCCTCTAAATTGAATATACTGCATTTCTCACAAATGCAGTAATTTTTGTCCCACTGTAACATCTGTTGAAAAAAATGCTGAATATAAGAATTTGTCATGAATAACATGGGACACTAAGACACATTTTTAAAATATTCCATTAGAGTTCCTTTCTTTCAAAGCCAGTAAGAATAAAATTACCAGCATATATTGCAATTCCAGAGGTAAATATGAGTAATTATGGTAAAAGAAGTATCACATAATGTGTCTTTATGCTAACAAAGTTATCCCATGTCTTTCACCTTAAAATTCACTTAGGTGCATAACAAATGAGCATTGCTATGTTATGTGTAACAACGTGAATTACATATCAGAAACTCATTTGTTGACAGAAAATATTTCATCAAACTTTGAACATACTGGAGTAGAATTACCAGTTACAGTAACAACATTACTAAGTTGAATAGTTTTCCTGATGGGAGTCTGAAGATTCATATACAGGTTGCTCAAGTTTCCATATTGCGACATTTCCATGTAGACTCTCTGCATTTTGACTATCTTCCAATGAATTTTTTGTGTTAATTTCAGAAGACTTTGTAATTTCTGTACTATTATGAACATTTTCCAACAGTACTGGTGTTGTTGATTCTAATGCAGTCTCTGTTCTGTTTGTTTCAGCTGATTCTCTTGGCCCCAGTGTTGTTTCATTATCTGTATACTCTTGTGCATTTCTTCCTTCATTTCCATTATCTCTACTTCTGGCAGTCATCAGGTCTGTAGATTGTTCTTCACTGCTAGTACTAGTAACTGTTGATGCGGCTTCACTGTGCACATCTGTCATGTTATATGTGAGACCTGACTCAGAAGACGAAACATAGTAGTCTCCTGTTCCATAAAAAGCGTGAGAATTCATTTCATCACTGCTGCTAGAGTAGACAGCTGATTGTACTTCTTTTGCAAAAACAGGCTCATCTTGTCCATGCTGATCAATAGCAGTGGACTGGTCTTCAGTACTGAAAGATTCTGGGTATTTTTTTTCAAATTTGTTTGGTTGTTTGTTCCATGACTTTTTGAATGCATCAGAAATCCAACCTTCTTTTTCACCTTGCCCACTGAATATGGCGCCTCCAGTAAGGGTACCATCCCCGTGGTGTATGGTATCTGTGGTGCTGGTGTCACTATTTTCCCCTTTTTCACTGTGTTGTGAGAAGAAATTATTCCAAAATGGCATTTCTGTTTCATGAGAATTATAGTTCAATATTGTTGAGATTCCTTGTTCACCAGTTGTTTCTTCCATCTCCACTGAAGCATTGTTAGTCCCTTTCTCGTTAGCACTTCGGCTTTCATTAAAAAAATCATGTGTTGACATTTGAGAATCATTTCTGTTGGGTGAAAAATCAACTTTATCTGTGTTTTCAAAACTGTCGGTAGTTGTTAACATGCTTTCAGTTGCCCACTCAGTGTTGGAGGTATCAGTTTCTTTGGGTTGATCAGTTTTGTCTCCACTTTCAGATTTATATAGGGAACTGCTTTCATCATAGCTGTAATTTACTGTTGATGTAAATTCTTCTGCTTTATCATGATTGGTTGTTGTTTGAGATTTATCATCATCCTCTTCCTCCATGTGTGCTGCATCTGGATTTGTTATGGTTGTGATGCGGTGAGTCTTCAGCCATTCTTTTGGTAATATATCTGATGTTTCAGTTGTGTTTGCTGTTTTGTTACTCTTGAATGCATCTACTGCACCTAGGATCTTCTCTCTGGCTTCTGTAGCACCTGCTGTGAAAAATATATGTTTTTCAGTTTCATCCGCAAGAGGTGTATTCCTATCACTTGCCATGATGCTTTCACTAGTTTGTGCAGTATGTGACACACCTTCAGCACTAATGTGTTGCACTGCCTTACTCTCCTGCATGTTGTTGCTGTCCCTTATTGAGTTTGCTGCAGTAACATCTTGCAGCATTTCTCTTACAGTTGCATCTGTCTGTTCAGTTCTTTGTTCCAATTCCTTAGTGTTCAGTGGATGTTCTCCTTCTAGAATGTCTGGAGTTGTAGAGTCAACTGTAAAACTTGTAATTTCCTCATTTTGTGTTTTTGTTGCACTATCATGCATTGAAAGTGAAGCCACTGACAGATGGAGTCCTTTACTGTATGCAGTTTCACTTTGGACTGTTGTTGGTTCACTAGCTTCTGTTTTTTCAGTGTTTTGAAGTTCTGATGTAACATCTGTAGTGGGGTTAGTTGTTAAAGAAGCTATACTAAATGCTAAAGAAGAAGTAATGAACTCATCTGTATTTATTTTCTCACTTTCCTCCCTTGAATTCTGCAGTGTCTTGTCACCTAGGCCACTCATATTTGGATCATTTTCACTACTAATGTCTGTAATATTTTTAATATATGTAACATCACTGTAGTCTGAAGGGGCATTAATTTCTGTACCTATACCAGTCACTGGATTTTCCTCTGTAGTTTTAACGTCATAATCCACTTGCAACTTCGTGTTGTCTAAACCAGGAACCACAAGATCCATGTCATGTAGTTCCATATTGGACTGAAATGTGACCACAGGAATTGTGTCTCTGGATTCATGCACAGTCAATTGTGTGTACCTGTCAGGTACAGCAGTGGTGCTGCTGCTTTGTTCAGTATTACTAGATTCTGTATTGTCTTCATGATATTTTCCTTGATCTATTTCTCCAGTGTCAATTAAGGATTCAATGTCATCATCTCCTCCAGTGGACCCAGTCGTAATTCCTTCTCTGTTGTTGACAGAGGTTGCATACCGTGTTGGGTCAGTTACACTGCCACTTTGATTATGTTCACTTATATTTCCAGTTATTTCATGTTTTTCTCTTTCCTGAGATGTCGTATATGGTATTGTTTCAGTAGAAAACTCACTGGCTTCTTGTATGTACCACACAGCTCCACCATCTTTAACCGTGCCATTATCTTCTGTTTTTATAGCATGAGCTGAACTGACCTCTTCATCCAAATTGTCATTGTTTTTTGCTTCTTCAGATTTTAAAATATGATGATATGGTGTTGTGGTAGTCTCATCAAACCATGTTTCAGCTACTTTATTTTTAATTTTCCCTAATAAAATATCTGCTTTATCTTCATCAGATCTGTGTGTAGGAAGTGAATTACCTGTATCTTCAGTAATGACCTCAGTGCCAACTTCTTGTAATTCTTGTGTGCCTGTGCTTTCCACATAGACTTCAGTGCCATCGTGTTGTAGTTTGTCTTTGTCATTCCTTTCTGTCTTCTTTACTTCTCCAGTATCTGTACTTGCAGTGTAAATCTCAGTGTTGTCCTGTTGCATTTCTTTGTCATTTTCTTCCATCTTGCTTGTTCCTACAGTTTCTGTATTTTTATTATACAACTCACTCTTGACTTGTAGGTCCTCTGTTTCTTTCCCATCTATCTTGCTTGTTTTTCCAGTGCCTGTATTTGCAGTATAGACTTCACTGTTGTTTTGCACGTCTTCTTTGTCATTCCCTCCTATGTTGCTTCTTTCTCCAGTGTCTGCATTTTCAGTATAGGCCTCAGTGTTGTGCACTTCTTCTTCTATCTTGCTTGTTTCTCCAGTGTCTGCATTTTCAGTATAGGCCTCAGTGTTGTCTTGCACTTCTTCTTTGTCATTCCCTTCTATCTTGCTTGTTTCTCCAGTGCCTTTATTTTCAGTATAGACATCAGTGTTGTCTGGCACTTCTTCTTTGTCATTCCCGTCTATGTTGCTTCTTTCTCCAGTGCCTGCATTTTCAGTATAGGTCTCAGTGTTGTCTTGCACCTCTTCTTTGTCATTCCCTTCTATCTTGCTTGTTTCTCCAGTGCCTTTATTTTCAGTATAGACATCAATGTTGTCTGGCACTTCTTCTTTGTCATTCCCGTCTATGTTGCTTCTTTCTCCAGTGTCTGCATTTTCAGTATAGGCCTCAGTGTTGCCTTGTACTTCTTCTTTGTCATTGCCTTCTATGCCACTTGTTTCTCCAGTGCCTTTATTTTCAGTATAGACATCAATGTTGTCTGGCACTTCTTCTTTGTCATTCCCTTCTATGTTGCTTCTTTCTCCAGTGCCTGCATTTTCAGTATAGGCCTCAGTGTTGTCTTGCACTTCTTCTTTGTCATTCCCTTCTATGTTTTTTCTTTCTTCAGTGTCTGCATTTTCAGTATAGGCCTCAGTGTTGTCTTGCACTTCTTTATCATTTCCTTCTATCTTGCTTGCTTCTCCAGTGCCTGTATTTTCAGTATAGGCCTCAGTGTTGCCTTGTACTTCTTCTTTGTCATTCCCTTCTATGCCACTTGTTTCTCCAGTGCCTGTATTTTCAGTATAGGGCTCAGTGTTGCCTTGTACTTCATCTTTGCCTTTCTCTTCTATCTTGCTACCTTGTCCAATGCTTATATTTTCAGTATAGAAATCATTGTTATCCTGTTGCATTTTTTCCTTATTTCTTCCTTCTGTCTTGCTCGTTTCTACAGTGTCTGTACTTTCACTGTTGACCGCAGTATTGTCTTGTTGTGGTTCTTTTCTGTCTTCTATCTTACTCAGTTCTCCAGTGCCTGTACTTTCATTATAGACCTGAATTTTGTCTTCTTCTTCCTCTTTGTCACTGCCTTGCCTTCTTCTTGTTTCTCCAGTGCCTGCACCTTCAGTATAGGCCTCAGTGTTGTGTGGTAGTTCTTCCTTGTCGTTCTCTTCTATCCTGTCCGTTTGCTTGGTGGCTGCACTTTCACTGTAGGTTTCAGTGTTATCTTGTAGTTCTTCCTTATCTCTGTTTTCTGTCTTGCTTATTTCTCTGGTGCCTGTACTTTCCCTATATACCTCAGTGTTGTCCTGTTGCATTTTTAGTTTGTCATTGCTTTCTCTCTTGCTTGTTGCCTCAGTCCCTGTACTGTCAGTATGGAATTCGATGTTGTCTTTTATTCCTTCTTTGGCATTCTTTTGTCTCGTGCTTTCTTCATTGGTGCCTGCACTTTCAATATAGGTCTCAGTGTTAAGTTCTTGTTGTTTTGCTTTGTTATACCCTTCTGTCTGGCTTGTTTCTCCAACAGTTTTGCTTTCGTAATAATCCTCGGTGTTGTCTTTGTGTAGTTTGTCGCTATCATTCCTTTCTTTAGCATTTGTTTTTGCAGATTTGTGCATTAAAGAAATATCTTTGCCATAATCGTCTAGTGTATTTGGACTATACATAAGAGCATTAATCTTTTCTTCTGGTAGTTCTATCCACTTGGAAGTGTCAACAGTGTTATCTTGAATATTCTCGTCTGAAATGTTGGATATTTCTGAAATATCAGCTTCATAGCCAACTGAAGATAACTTGGCTGATTGTGATGAAGTTTCTGGTGTTGTGTAAAACATCAGTGGGGTTGGGTCTGTAAATATGTAAAAAGAATTAGAAATATTCTGAAACCTATAAGAAGTAAGAACTGTCTCATTATGTTAATGATGTGTATGGCTACACTAAACTGAACAGACTGGAAACAAGCTTTTCTGCTGCTTGTCACCTGCTACTCACCTACAGGTGGGCAATGGTCATACTTGGGGCAGCACATGCCAGTCACATAGCGTGGCATGCAATCTTCTCGCGTGTAACACTTGATTACTGTGCACACAATTTCTCCACTCTGACAATAGCAAACTCTGCAGGGCGACTCTGGATTCTCCAGGCGCTCACCATTCTGATAAATTCTGCCATCTGCCTCACAGTCTGAAACAACACAAATCACCCCAGGCCATCAAATATAAGTATAAAATTGGTGTACTCCATTACAGAGTACACATATTTTTACCATGGCGTTTTTTCACGTTAAAATTTCATACTGTTTCCTGCACACGAAGATATATGATTTACTTTACGCCCGTAATGAAGGCACGACCTTCCATATACGCCGATTTCAACGAAATGACAACTGCACAGCAGGATTACACGCATATCTCTTTGAATGAATTTTACCCAACTCGGACAATAAGTATGGAAAGTAAGGAGAGAAAGTAAGTGAAGTATGATTTTCAACGGACCGACTGACATCACACCCTTCACTTCTCAATAACACGTTGTGGACATATCACGCATCGGATTTTATCGAAATCGGACAAATAAATGGAAAATAGACCAACGTATAATTTATCGCCCCACCCCAGGTAAAGTACGTTGTTGACTAACCGATTTTCAGGGAAACGAAAAGAGCACAACGACATGACGTGGAGATCCATATAGAAAACTAAATCAGTCGAGGGACGTGAAAATTACGCATAAGAATTCACTTACTCTCTTTGTCAATTACGATTGCTTTTCAGTCGATAGTCACCAAACTGACACTTGCTGGACATTTTTTTTGAAGAACTTGCACCGAACTTCATGAAATTCCGACAAAGGTTGAGATCCCCCCCCTTTTTTTTTTTTACTTCGTAAATAATGCCCCAAAGTAAAACAAGATGCATATGTGAATTCTCTTAAGGTAAAGTACCCAAATGCAGTACTGTTCTGTCCCATGGCCAAGCAGTGCTTGCAGTTCGCCAATGCATATCAAATACGCCTTTGAAAATAACACCACATTATTTAAACCACGTGGATTAAACGTGCCATCTTTTCCATGATTGAAGCACGTAAAATTTGTTTCACGTAAATTTACGCGTACTCTAGAACCTTACTTAACCCGACAACTTCCGTTTTGTCTATTCTATTTGTTAGTTTGTGATATCTAATCATCTTCTTTGATTCCCAGGTTCTGTTTTCTTGGTCACGATACCCATTGATTTCAGAAATCGACACGCATTATGTGTGAAAGCTTGCTATGAATCATATTAAATTACTAATGAAAGTGGTGCCGTATTCATGAATTCATAATTGTGTTGAGGAGTGCAGTACATTTATTTACTACAGATTTCGTGTTCTTGAAATAACATTTGTAAAATACACGTAACGTACAAGATTCAGAGAGAAATGGGATAAAAATTGGTAATTTAAACTTCATCTGTAGCAATTTATCTTTGAAAAATGTTGTAAAAGTATTTAAGAACTTACACTGAATATACAACAAGCCCTTTAATAGTAATGCAAATGCCAAGTTAAATTATTGTAAGAGAATTCCTGTATACAGGTAATATTTTTCTTAGCCAGATTAATATGTGGATGAAAGGTGGTTCATGAATTTTTCAAATGCCACGTTTTGTTATTGATGTTGAAACTTCTGAAACTTACCGCAGAGTTCGCATGACCGCCATGTTGATACTGTTGGAAGCGGAGTTAAAACATACTACCATACACTGGGCTTTAGTGAGGTGTCTGTAGTTTAACTACGCTGTCAGTAACTGAAGCTGTACAACATCAGTCGCGTTGGATGGCAGTGACGCATGAATTGGAAAGGAAGTGGAAAGTAGAAGTCATTGCCTATATTTTAAGTATTCTTCCGGCATTCTTTCGGTACTCAGAAAAATGGTGAATGGCGAATAATATTAGGTTAGAAGGGATGCAGTGCGAGATTCAAACCAGATTTCTTTCTAATACAAGTCGGAAAGGATGTGCCCGCCCCCCCCCTCCGTTGAAATATCTGTTTCTGTCAAAATTCCCGAAAATAACCCACACAACAGCCCACTACC
>Ga0123352_10010918_pt1 | contig 14294 bp, 5 predicted proteins | sample TergutLab28metaG_FD_89700 | JGI IMG/M metagenome (GOLD analysis project Ga0123352, IMG submission 89700) | Labiotermes labralis P1 segment gut microbial communities from Petit-Saut dam, French Guiana - Lab288 P1 | ecosystem: Host-associated > Arthropoda: Insects > Digestive system > Gut ... | reverse complement strand
TTTTTTTTTTCTGATCCTTTTCAGTTAAAGCTTTATTGATTTTTCTAAGAACCTGTTGTTTAACACAGGATCCAATTTTTTTTTTTTTTTTAGTGAAAACGTTTAGTTTTTACAAGTTCTAAATTTCATTCACATCTCTGCCCAAAGACAGGCATTACTGCTAACTGGCAATTTATTTTTTTACACAGAATTGAGCAGGGTTACGTTTTTCCTTAATATCCAACACCCTGCTCAGTTGATTAAAATAAAATATGCCAACAGGAGGTGGGTGGAAATAGGTCAGGATTTTGGGATTAATAAACCATTTGCTCTACAATTTTCAAGCACTGACATACAATTCACACCAGACTGTTTTTTGTCAGTATTCCGGAAATTGACTTTCTCCTCGTTATTCTGTCTACTTTTCCTGGAGTAAAGCTTTACTGTCTCATCAATTTACGTGCCTTCTCTCTGTACATAATAGTCTTGAAAAAAGTAACAAAATTTTGGGTTTCAAAAAACATGCCACATGGGTGTATCCCGTGTCTCTGTGACGCTTCGGATACATCAGACTGGAAAAACATGCATTCAGGACTGCCTCAATGGATATGCTATATAGACATGAGTATCTTCAGGGTTGATCTTATAAGGGTTATAATCCTGATTAAATTCTGCAGGTATGGAGGAATTTCTTTTATTACTTGGTAAATTATTTTCACCTGCTAATAATTATATACCCTATACAGGTATAAAATATGTGCACATTTTCTGGTATAGGAGTTGGGGATGGAAAGATACATCAGCAAGAAAATGGAAGCGCCAATGGAATTGTAGACTTTGTCCCATTCAGACGACAGTCCACACGTTTACGTGCTGGAAGCACCAAGGAACATACCAAGACACCCCTCATAGAGGTGAAAATCTTTTCATCCTGCATTGGCAGTTTCAAGTATTTAGATTCAATTAATTCAATTTATTCAATCCACATTGTCACGTGTGTGACATTGTACATGTCAGACTTGGTTTACAGGCCATATAAGACCCTAAAAATCTTATTTTATGATCCATAATTCATAGACTCTAAAAACTCACAATACATAAATAAAATACATTACAACATAATATACTGCCGTAATATCAACATTAATTACAAGTCTAAGGATGACCTATGATAAAAATCTTATACTTTTACAATCCACGTAAGATCAGGATGATGTAAATTCATCCACTGAATAAAAGGGATGATGCAACAGAAAGGATTTTAATTCTCTTTTAAAAGATTTCAAGTTGCACAGTTCTTCATATGAACTGGCACCTTGTTGTACAGTCTGATTCCCATATTTACCATGCTTTCCCTGAAGAGGACTGTATTACAGAATTGTTTATGAAAATCCAGGTTTTTTGTTTGTTATAATTATTACTATGAACATTTTGTGCCAATGAGTCTTTGTCCTTTTTAATGCAACGTATCATTTTGAGTATATATAATGAAACCACCATGAATATTTTGTAATTCATAAATATCTGTCTACACGATGTATTATTAACCCCACTAATTATTTTAATGACTTTTTTTGCAATTCAAGTATGTTTTCACTCTCATTATCATCTCCACCCCATAAAATTACACACCTCAGACATGACTGAAAATTCGTATAATAGAATACTCCAAATCGTATAAGGGCTCATAATTTCTTTCAGTGATTTAATAATGTAAGATATTTTACTCACTTTTGAACTTAATGATTGTACTTGGGCCTCCCATTGTATGTTTTCTGTGATAAAAATGCCTAAGAATCTCAATTTGGATTTATAGATGATACCTATATTTTTAAAAATTACATGTGGCCTTGAAGGAAGTCTAATTTGTTTAAAGTGAAATGAAATTGCTGTTGTTTTGTCAGATCTGTTTATAAAACATCTTTCAAGTGGACTGTGTGTAAGATTTTGTCATGCACATTGTAGACTTTGTTTGGCGGAAATTAATTTCATGAAACATTAGTGATATATGAGACTGGAGGTAAATTTTGAAACTTCATTGACAACTCTCCGATTTATGTTAATTAATGTTCATGGTCAAAAATATTTAGCTTTATATTGTTTTATTAACATGGCACTCAGCTCCTGTTTACATTTTCACTCCATTGCATATAACGATGAATATAGGAATTTGCTGTTTCTGTGTTACATCGTTTTTTTAATTACAGGCATTGTTTACTTATGTAACAGCTTTTCCTTCATCCACAATTATTCCTCTTCAGTGTCTGTGTAAGTCTAGGCATACCTCATAATGCCTGCAGTTTTGTGTTTAGAACATCTGTTCATTTATAACCAGCATCATGCTGGAATCATGGCAGGACTTTGGGTTCCACTGTAGATGACATGAAGAGATATAACTGTACATGCTGTACATGTGGTATTCTGTAACATTTGTAAGTTTTCAGAAAAAAGATTGGGCTCTTCTTGAGCTGTACACAAGCATTCATCCATTCACCATTCTTCCAACTTCAGATTTTTTTATCATATTTTATTTTATGTAATATGTCATCTAATCCTTTGTTAAATTTCATCCATTATTTGCACATTGCTTACTGATATTCTGACTGTTGTAATGACCCAAAATTTCACCATCACAAATAACAAACCCAACAACTGTAGCTGGCCATGGTCATGTACCCGTTCCACACATTTCACTACCTTACATCCATTTCCAGTGTTGCCATTGTCTTCACCATAATTGTTGTCATCCTCATCATCGTCATTATCATCATGTTTTACAGATTAGGTCCAGAGTTCTTCCACTTCCTTCTGCCTGTAATATTCATTTCTACTCCCACTTAAATGGTCTCTTGCGTATATTGCTACTAATTTGAGGAAAAGCAATTGACTGGTTTAAATAGTGCCTTATTTGTTTTCTGTTAATCATCTGAATATCTGATCTGTCTGAAGGATTATATCTGCCATTGTTTTGTACAATTTATGCATTTTTAAATTAATTTTTATATACCATTTGTTGTGTAAAATTTTTTCCAATTTCCTATTTTATTTTAGTTTTTGGATGTTTTGCTGACCGTGCATCTCAGTATAATCTTTGTAATTAGCCAACTTAATGCACAGATTCTTGTTTTATAATAAGTTTATTATATGCCTGTACATGTTTCGAGCACTATGTGCTCATCATCAGGAGGTCAAAATTTTTAATCTTACTGTTAAATGGTTAAGTTCATTCACATCTTCTGTTATTTACTGCACTATCATTATTGTAACCACTATTTTGTACATATTTTAATACAACTCATACACTTTCTGTAACCTGCCAAATGGCCATCTTTTAGATAGCTTCCCCATCAAAGAACACACTTATTGCCAGTTTATTAAATAACATGTGGTAGACTGAACCAGCTCTTCAATCCATGCAAATTCCAAATTATCATTCTTAACATATTAATGGATTTTTGGTAATTTGTTTTACTTTCAAGGAGGAGCAGCAGTATGATGCACCAATTTGCCGAATCATTGCCCTTAATAAGCCAGAATGGTTGCACGTTCTGGTTGGTTGTGTTGCTTCTGCTGCTGTTGGATTCACTTTACCATTATTTGCAATCCTGTTTGGTGAGGTCTATGGAGTAAGTTCTTAAGTAAAGGAAGATGTGCGCTTTAAATGTCAGGGAACATGTTACCAAACATGTCCTGTCAGTTCATGTGGGAAGAATTATCCAATGTATGGTCTGCTAAATATTTGGAACCACAGCTACATCTTCTGCCTTTCCATGATTAATTAGAATTGTAGGAGGTGGGATATTTTAGTCGGTACAGTGACTAGTCTACAGGCTGGACATTGAATTCCATCAGGGGCATGAGATTCTTCTCTTCACCAAAGCATCCAGATCAACTCTAGGGCCCATCCAGCCTCTTACTTAATGAGTACTGGGTTCTCTTCCCAGGGTAAAGCGGCTGGGGCATGAAGTTAGCCACTCACCTGCATCTAGTGCTGAGTTAGAATGAGTGGACCTGTGTCTGTGATCCACCCATATACTTTAATTTTGTTGACAGGGACAATTTTCTTCTAATTCTTTTTTTAATTATAAGTGGACCAAATGAGCTAGGAGGTTGCTAATAGGTAAAAATCCTTCTCAAAATTAAAAAAAAGAAGAAAACAAACCATTTGTGGTTTAACACATTCATTGTCAATGGTGGCAGCTGTTTTATCAATGGAACATTCTCTGCCATTGATGGACAGTTCATACCGCAGAATCTTGACTCACCAAGCCCCAGAAGCAAGCAAAGTTGTTCCGTATTTGCTTCCAAGTACTTCTTATTATTTATGATTTTATACAGGTTACATTACGTACTATAGACTTATATCTTGAGAATGATACCCACAGTCATGAGGGGTATGTGGTGGCACAGTTGGTTGAGGCACTGCACTGCAAGCCACAAAGTTGCAGGTTTGATTCTCAATGAGATCACTGGAATTTTTCAATAACTTAATTTTCCCTCCTGCACTATGGCCCTAGGTTCGACTCAGCCTCTAGCAGAAATGAGTATCTAGGTATCTTCTGGGAGGTAAAGGCAGCCGCTGTGTAGGGCTGACAACGTTGCCACCTTCGTATGCCATGGTATAGAAATTCTGGGAACCTCAGCCTCCTGGAGCCCTAAGGCCCTGTCCAGGCCTGTAATGGTACTGCTTCTTTTCTTACCCACAGTCACGTCTCATATAGACGTTGTGTATGGTCTGTAAATTTTTTGGTATTTATTTCCATGTATTAAGTGAAAATTTATGATACAGTAACCAACAATGTGTGCAATATTGCACTATATTATTATAAAATTTTAATTGTAAAGTTATATATTGCAATATTGTGTATTTTGTTGGTTATTGTATCATAAATTGTGTATGGTCTTTTACAGGAACATAAATATGAAATGTGAATAAGTGCAGCAATGACTGTACATTTAAAGGAATCACATCATAACTTTATTTAACATACGTTCAATCAAAATGTTGCTGACAGATCCCAGTCTAAGTCATCTTTTGGAATTTCCAGAAGTGGCTTAACACTCTTTGGCAATTTGATGGCTCATGTGCCTTCTTGACAATGAGAGTTGAAAACTAAAATGGAAACACACAAAAGAAATTTAAAAGTGTGATAGTAAATATTTTTACATTTTTGACAGGTACTCTCTGTAATAGATCCAGAAGAGGTACAAAGACGGACCAGATGGTACTGCATATTGTTTGTTGTGATTGGCATTGTCACGGGACTCGGGATGTTTCTCCAGGTACTGCATTTTGAATGTTCTGTTCTCCTTCCCTGTGTGTATTTGGGAATTGAAAATTCTGTCATCAGTTTGTAATGTTTTTGGCAACCAGCATTACCATTAACGCGAATTTTGCTGTTTATAATAGTTTCTGTACACAAATAAACTGGCCCAGTGTGTTTATTCAGCACACCACCATATCCTGACTTGTATTCAAACCCTGAATATGGTATGGAAGTGTCTCATGGATTCACTTGGTCCTGCAATGTGAATGATGGTATGTGTATTGTAAAATTGGCCACAACTGCCTCCTTTCAAATCCCTTTCTGTTCACAATGCGTTAACATCATTCAGTTTTATCTCATACAGTCCTTGCAACTGAAAAAACATATTTAAATAGTCTGAGACTCAATCAATAATGGGGGACAGTGGCAGTCTTTTGTGAATTCAGTAATAAAGCTTTGAGTTTCAAAAATGTATTGAATTTAAGAAATAAATAAACAAATGACCATCAAACACAACAACTTTTATAAAGTATCAATATAGCTACATGTTTCGACCTCGCGAGGTCATCATTAGGTTATCTTCAGAACATTTTAGGAGTAATGTACAAATTCCATTATTGGAAATGAGGGCTTATTTCTTACACAGTATTTTTACAATGTGTTTCTTTCTTTTTAATATACACAGACTCTTAATGTGGATAAAAGATGAAAAGATGAGTTACATAAAGCTTTTTTGTGTGTTTTTTGCACCATGCATTATACTCTAATTATAAAATATAAACCAACAAAATGTACCTTTTCTAAATTAATATTTTAATATAGGTATCTTCTACATATTTCGAACCCAAGGGTTCATCTCATTCAATTATTTTACCAACCACTGCACATATATAAATTTATAAAATTTACACATTAAAACATTAAAAATGCTCCGACATGTTTCGGTCCTAGGACCATCATCAGGGAGCTATATTGTCCTTGCTAAAGTTACACTATTAAAAGTCAATACCCAACTTGAATAGTGAAATTAATATGACTTTTAATAGTGTAAATTTAGCAAGGACGATATAGCTCCCTGATGATGGTCGTAGGACCGAAACATGTCTGAGCGTTTTTAATGTTTTAATGTGTAAATTTTATAAATTTATATATGTGCAGTGGTTGGTATAATAATTGAGTGACTTGACAACATGCACGGTGTAGCAACGAAAATAAAAAAAAAACCTGAGGGTTCATCTTCAGGAAGACAGTTGTATGTACATGTATGGTATAGTAGGTATTACATGCCCAGGTTTGAGCAGTTTTGTAGGTCCTACAAGACTACATCTTATTCACACTGTCATATTGAATATTTTGTTTTTGGTAATGGTACTTTTTACAACAAAATATTTGATGTGATAATACTACATGACTCCCATTAGACGGCATGGTGAACAACTCTAAGTTTTCAAAACCTGGAAATACTTTCAGTATGCCTTAACCCTTATCCTGCTAACGTGGAGAATATGGTGAGCTCTGAATAGTGCTAGCAAAGGCCAGATGGGATTTAACTTGGCGTTTAAAGGGTTAAGCTGGAGTGTGAATAAGACATACGCTAGTCAATTGGCCTAACGACTTCGTCACCCTCTGAGTATGTAAATACTGCATGAAGACAAGCTCTATAATTATTGAGTCAGTCATAGTATTTTCTAACATCTCGTATATACTGTTTGAGGAAAATATCACACGGTACCCAGCACAAAACTGGACTACCCCATAACCCTCGCTGACATTTGCCAGCAGTTTTATGCAACTCACCTTTCATCTTTTAGGGGACCGCGGTGGCACAGTGGTTAAGGTGCTATGCTACAAATCGGAAGGTCGCTGGTTCGATCCCAGCTGGTGTCATTGGATTTTTCATTGACATAAAATCCTTCTGATTGCACTATGGTCCTGGGGTACTCAGCCTCTAACAGAAATGAGTACCAGGAGTATTTCCTGGGGGTAAAGGCGGCCGGTGCGTAAGACTGACAACCTACCACCATCCTGCTCCGTTAACACGAAATCAGGGAACCTTAACTTCCTAAGAACCCTCTGGACCTGTCCAGGCCTGTAATGGGACTGCTTTACCTTTACCTTTCATCTTTTATCAACATTAAAATTTCGAATGAATAAAAAAGAAAGAAATTGTGGAAATATGTTGTGTAAGAAATGAGATCTCTTCTCCAGTAATTTTTGTATATTCCTTTGAAAATGTTCTAAATATAGCCTGATGATGACCTCGCAAGGTCAAAACAAGGAGTTATATTGATGTTTTACAAAAGTTGTGTTTGATGGGCATTTGTTTATTTCTTTCTTTATAGTACAACACAAACAGTGGGATGCATAATTTTAAAATGATATTGAATTTGTTGATCGGCTGAATAATTATCAATTGCTGAGGGGAGGACATGTACTATGTGTTTTGTTATACATTCATTTTATGGCTGTGGTCATGATTTAAGATTTTCAGATTGTACATATTTATGTGTTTATTATTAGTAATACAGTAGCATTCTTTGATCTGACACACGTGGGACTGGACAGGTGCTGCATTATCAGATTGTACTGTTACTGGTGATCCTTGGTTCATGACCAGAACACAGATATGCTTGGCTGGTAGATACGTACATTTTCATTGGCTGAATTACTTATAAATTTATTTAAATTCTAGCAAAATGGATACCAGCATATAGGAGCAAGGTTTAAGTGTCACACTGGAAAGTACAGACCTCAAAGCTGTAAGACATCACAATTAAGGCATTATTGTCACGAGGAGGTATTCAGCTACCCTAATTAATGGCGGCTTTTGTCACTCTAATCACTATAACGACCATGATTTGTATTTTTGGCCACTGCACAAGAAGGACATCTGTTTTATGTTGGAGCATGTGGTCCAGAAGTCAGCCCAGGCTGGGTTCAGGATACACTAGGTGAGAGGCCTCCATACATGCAAGTCAAGCAGCAAAAGAGAATGAGAATGCTAGCGAACCAGTGGTGATAAAATGTTTAATGCCATACACAGCTGACTTTGGTTTTGGGCAGATAAAACTTGCATGATGAAATATATATAAAAGCTAATAAAAACTGTGACTGTGATACAATTACTTTGGTAATCAGTGTCAATAGACCTACATTTGTATCTCCTGTGACCACCACCACACTTGATATTCCCTGAGTGGAGGTCATTTTCTTCAACTGAGAGAACTGGCCAGCAACAGTACTTGTATTGTACTGACCTGAGATCTTACAGATAATTTTTTGGTACTTCTCCTATATTTGTGCTGCACAACTAAACAGAGGAGTATTCCATTTGGGTATTTCCTACACCTGATGGCTCAGGGGCATCAGGGTCCCTGTCTGTTTTTTATGGAGTCTATTCAGTTTGTACCAGGGATGCTGAAGGACCAGGAGACTGTGAATCAGGAGTTTTCATAACTGAAGATATAGGAGACAAGGAACAAGGGGATACCAGCAGGTTGAGTGTAGAAACACTCTTGGTGGCCTTTTTTCTAAGTCTTCACACTTGGGATTGTTTTCCTCAACTGCCCAAATAACAGGCTTTCTGGAGTATCAGCATCCAGTTTAAAGGAATTCTACTGTATTTGCCATACAATAAAGTAGTGAAAAGGGCTAAATAGATGTATGAAATATTTTACATTAATTGCAAATTTTGAGGTAGTTTCATTTTAAGAAATGCATTAAATGTGAACTAGAACAAGAATATTTCCTCTCTTATTAACTTTTCATTCTTATTTGAGACAAAGATTCTTGTATGTTAAAGGACAATGATTTTATAAAAGTGACATAAATTGTATGTCATGAACAGCTGAACACTATGCATAATGCATACACAGTGTGGTGATATTGGTAACCTGGCTGCTTTTGCAGACATACTTGTTTAGTTTGGCCGGAGTTCGCCTCACAACACGTTTGCGGGTTGCAGCCTTCAGTGCAATGTTAAGACAAGAAGTTGGCTGGTTTGATGATGAACAGAACAGTGTTGGAACACTCTGTGCCAGACTATCAGGAGATGCAGCAAGTGTGCAAGGGGTGAGTAAACAATTGAAATAATTCTAGACTCTAGAGTTGAGAGTTGTGGTGACATAAATTTATTATGCTACAGTCAAATAACCTGCACGTTTCTAAGTGGGAATCCTAATGTATGTAAAATCCCTGTGTTATAGTGTTCGGTTTTGTAGGATCCCTGTACTTCTTTATCATGTCAGTGAAATTTTTGTTTCTTGTTTTCAATAAATTAATTTTGAAGAGTTGACAGTAAATACTTAAACAGTTTTACTAGTTTTTGCCTGATCTTATTATGCCAAAACATGTAGTGTAAGTATAAATAATATGTTAAAGGTAGAAGCTGTACTGCACTGTGATGCTGATAAAGGGAAAGGTTATTGGAATATTATGACACAGATTCAGATATAAAAAAAAAAATGAAGTTGTTCTAAAATATGCCTATTGATTTTGATGTCTGTGTATCTTTAGATTCAACTGCAGGAAAACGTATGTTACAGTATTTCTCATTAATTGTTAACATTTCATTGTTGTGCAATTGTTGCAGGCTACAGGAACTCGAATTGGAATAATCTTACAGTCAACTTCAACCCTTATAATTGGAATTATACTATCATTGTTCTATTCTTGGAAGGTGACCCTTGTGTCACTCACAATGGTTCCAGTTGTGTTCGTAGGAGTTTTCTTAGAGGCAAGATTCATGCTGCAACATGGTCTACAAGAGAAAGCTGCAATTGAGGCAGCAACAAAGGTATGGAGAGGCTGATACTCTCAGTTCATCAGTTTGTACTTTTAATTTCATGAGAAAGCAAAAATTATTATTAAAGAATGTATTCCAGCATTGTTGTTGTTACTACTACTACTACTACCACCACCACCACCACCACCACCACTGCAGTTGCTGCTGCTTCATACTAATAGTGTCTGTGATATTGTTGTTCTTTTTGCTGCTGTTGTTGTTGTCATTATTGTTGTTCTTCTTCTTCTTAACACCTACTGTTATTACATTAGTGATTTTACATGCATGTGTGCATATTGACAAGAAAGTCTAAATTCAAGAGACCAAGGTAACAGGCAAAAAGCATGGAAGTACAAATACTGCAATAACATTTCTTCAGATCAAGAATATAGTATCATGAACATGCATTATGCATGGATACAAATGAGATTCTAAGTGTGTTAGTTTCACCAAACGTCTTTTGTATTCAGTAAATACTGTAAATAAGAAACAAATTCATCAGAGAAAGAATGTGGATAACACAAACAATTTTGGAAACACCGGAAGACAACATGTTGAAATGGTGTGGATATGTAATACACATGGAGGATAACAGATGGCCTAAATAAATGATGACCTGGTCAAGGGAAGGAAGATGAAAATGAGGATGAACTGAAGAAAAGTGGGAAAAGGAAGTTGAGAGGGTTATGAAGCATAGGAATTTAACTCCGACGACTCAGTAAACCAGCAACTGTCATGACTGAAAACCAATAACTAGTGCACCACTGGAAAACTGACAGACAGACAGACAGATCGATGGATGGATGGATGGATGGATGGATGGACGGATGGACGGACGGACGGACGGACGGACGGACGGACAGATGGACAGATAGATAGATAGATAGATAGATAGATAGATAGATAGATAGATAGACGGACGGACGGACGGACGGATGGATGGATTTTTATTCACCATTTACCTGGTTCCCTTAGATTGAGAATAAATCTTTTTTGCTTGACCAATATGATTTGAATGGGAACTTCAAGAATTAGTAATAAACAGAATATCACTTTGCGTTAGAAGCTTATCCTGTACCCACGAAATGTGACTGTGTCCCTTGAGAATACAATTGCCTACACCCTGCACATGCCTGCATGAAGATGCCGCAGTAGTTCTATGTATCCTTCATGTGTTAAATGGAGATTGTGTTCAGATTGCAGTGGAAGCCATAGGCAACATCTACACAGTGGCAAGCTTGTGTGGCGAGCAGCTGTTCTTGGATCGGTACCTGGTTGAGCTGCGTTTGGCACGGCAGGCTGCCCGACGTAAGACGGGACTCCGCGGTGCTGTTTTTTCACTTGGTCAGACAGCTTGGTTCTTTGGATATGGACTGAGTCTGTATTATGGTGGATACTTGGTGGCCACCGAGGGTCTACCTTACAAGGATGTTATCAAGTAAGTGTATGTACATGCATGTTGTACATCCACAAGAGTGGCCACATCACCATGCATTCAGAGTAGCTCTCAATTCTGACCATGGGCAGCTACTTTCTCTAATGCAAAAAAAGATATAAGCAGCCAGATCTAACCTCCTGTTTGCTGCATATATTCATTGCATCTTGATGTTGTCTGACAAATTGTTTTAAATACCCTTTAAACAACTGATAGAACATTAATTTTAGTGGGAAACATTTAATTTTAATATGCTCTACAATGTTAGGAACAGCAAAGAGTTAAGATTTTATCCTGTTCTCTTCCAGTTTTGAGACTCCTTCCCTGCATATTCTGAAACTTCGTCTCTTAACACAGTGTTCCACAGATTTTGCAAAATTCAAGGAGCTACCACAAAATTCTAGACATCAGGAGGGTAACAAGATGCAAGTTCCACAACAAAAAGCCCACAAATATTAGGCACCACTGTACAAATTTAGTCACTTTCACAACCTGATACCTGGGTTGTGTGCACCTCTGTCTTAAGGGAATAAACAGGAGAACATTTATTCCTAAAAAGGAGTAAAAGAAAGCTGAAGAAAACTGTATAATAATGAGTTTTTATTTCATCTAACAGTGCAGAATACATAAATTTTTTATTCTAACAATATGTATATTATAATCACACCTACATGTTTCAATACATCTGTGCCACCCTCAGGGAGTTTCACAGTTGTACGTCATAACTTTAGCGAAGTGCAACTTTGTAACTCCCTCAGAATGATACAAATGTATCAAAATATTTTGGAGTGTTTATAATATAAATATTGTTAAAATAAAAAAAATATATATATATATTGTGTATTGTTGGTTCAAATAAAAACTATATACAAAAGGCATGGTATATACATAAAAATGTATAATAATGACTTTCATAATTTATGCTCATAATGTTTATAATTGTGATCATGTCAAGAGGGTGTGATCCATGTGGCATGTAGCATGCAGAGGGGACCTAATAAATTAATACAAAATTGTAGTTGGAAATACCTGAAGTCAAGAACCACATGGGAGTCCCAAACACAGATAGGGGGGTTGTATTTAAATCTAATGTCTAAGAAATAGGGCATAAGAGTGTGAAGTGTAATCATTCAGCACAGGATTGAGACCAGAGCCTCTTATGAATACACTAATGAAAATTCACATTCCAAAATGCAGGCAATTCCTTGACGAGTTAAGTGATTATTAGCTTCTCAAAAACTCCATTACATGGAGTAAATTTTATACTGGCTCTGCTGTCGATAGCCATCAGCTTATCTGTTTGAAGGCCCAGGTTCCATCCCAGCGTAGGCCATGTGGAATTTGTAGCAGACAGAATGGCTCTCTATCACGTTCTGCCATAATATTTTGTGTTTCCCCTTCCATTCACTCAGCTGGCATGAAAATTTTGTACAGTAGGCCCATTTGAAGCCGTGGTTTACAGGGTATCAGTCTCTTCCTACTCCAAAAATTAAAACAAAATTTGTGTGTTACAAAATTAAATTATTAAATATAAGTCTGAGAGAATGATTATTGGTTGCTGGATGCTTACACACCATTTCAACTCATTTAGGTCACACAAAACAACCTGCAGGTCAATAGGCCTTTAACACTAATGTTGTGTGTTATACAGTATCTGCATTATTTAAAGAGAACTGTAACTTTATTACCTAACTAAATACTTCCATTATTTAAACCAAAATATTTTCATGAACAGGATATCAGAAGCTCTTTTATTTGGAGCCTGGATGTTGGGCCAAACACTGGCATTTGCTCCTAATTATAATGCTGCCAAGATGGCAGCTGGACGGCTGTTTTATCTTATGGACAGGAAACCACGTATTTCATCACCAGATGAGAATGCAAATGAATTTGTAAGTATTTTCTTGTCATCTTATATCAAAATACTGTGATGTTACCTGAGCAAAAATGTAATTTTACTAATACCAAATAGCATTGCAACAATGGACAGGACTTGCTTTTCACTTCAGTACCTCTACTCCATGGCAAAATATTGTGTAAAGTGTTTGTACTGTTTATTTAGGGTGCTGCAGGCAGCATTGAATATTCAAAAGTGAAATTTCAGTACCCAACAAGACCTGAAGTATCAGTCTTGAGAGGACTGGATTTATTGATACGTCCTGGACAGATGGTGGCTCTTGTGGGCCCCAGTGGTTGTGGCAAATCAACCTGTATCCAGCTGCTACAGCGATTCTATGAACCCTCACTGGGGACTGTGGTATGTATTCTTCATCTGTACTTGGTTGTGAGGCTGGTGTGAGACTTAGTCCCTTGGTACAGCAGCCTAAACAACCACACAACACCTTCCATTCTACATCAACATCTAAGACTCATCAAACCCATTTATCTGCTCATAGATGAGTGTAAAATCAAGGTTGAGTAGTGAAAATGTCTTTCATTCACTAATTAATATTTTGTCCTGTCTTTTTATTTTTGCACACATGTCAAACAGTAAATTTGAAATAAATCATATACACCTTTGACAGTGGTTTATTACTAATGTTTATTGGGACTTTTTCGTTTGTCAGCACACTGTTCAGAGCAAATGACATGTTTCATACAGTATTTTACATGACTGTAAATATGCTGGTGTCAAGGAACTACAACAGTGTAGGTAAAAGCAATTTCTCTGGTGAAGAAATGTCTGTCAGGTAGAAATTTGGTTTGACAGATTGAACTCAGCCAAAATTTGTTGGACCCCCCCCCCCCCCCCCCCCCCCCCCCCCCCCCCCCCCCCCCCCCCCCCCCCCCCCCCCCCCATCTTTTCACTTTTTCTTTCTTTTTTTTTTTT
>Ga0123352_10010917_pt1 | contig 14295 bp, 10 predicted proteins | sample TergutLab28metaG_FD_89700 | JGI IMG/M metagenome (GOLD analysis project Ga0123352, IMG submission 89700) | Labiotermes labralis P1 segment gut microbial communities from Petit-Saut dam, French Guiana - Lab288 P1 | ecosystem: Host-associated > Arthropoda: Insects > Digestive system > Gut ... | reverse complement strand
GGTGGGCGGGGGCGGTGGTTGTAGTAGTAGTAGTGACGGGGGCGGCGGCGGAGGTGGTAGTGGTGGTGATAATAGGAACACCAATGATGTGTGAACTGGCAAACCTTCATTTTGACTAAGACGAACTGCCGAAACGGCCGTTTAGATGAAACGTTGCACCGAGGAAATAACAAAATTAATTTATTTAAGTGCATCACATCAACAAAGAAACCGATTAGGCCTACAGCCATGCATTGAAATAAAACAAGATATAAAACTGGAAATAAAGCAGCAAATTACGGTAATGACAAACAGCAATATTAGTACAGGGTTAGCTGCAAAGCACAAAGCTTTAACAGCTTTCGAATTAATTTATTGGATATCACAAGAGTAAAAAATGACCTTGACCGAAGTGTGGTCTTTGTTGATCACGAAATAGTAGCCTAAGAATAATGAAATTCATATCAATTTTTGTTCATTGACGTGCTGAGTCAAGAGCCAAGCGGCCCACGACAGAAACAGCACAACATACAACAAATGACAAACGACAATAAACGCGAAAGATATGAAACGCACGAAACAAACACAAGAACATTTAAATATTTCGTTAGCACGCGTAACTAAGTAACTCCATGGGGCGCAGTCCTTAAGAGGCTAACAGTTTCTAGCTAGTCAAGAAATTCCCCGCATTTTATGGAACCCGAAGGTTCATACCGCGTTTACAACAGCCCGAAACCCGTCCCCATTCCGAACCGTATCAATCCAGTCCACGCCACACCCAACTTCCTGAAGATCCATTTTAATATTATCCTCCTATCTAGGCCAGGGTCTTCCATGTTGTCTCTTTCCTTCAGGTTTCCCCAACAAAACCCTGTGTATACCTCTCTATGTGCCCCCGATCACCTCATTTTCGATTTGATCACCCGCAAAATATTTGTTCAGGAATACAGATCTTTAAGCTCCTGATTATGTAGTTTTCTCCACTCCCCTGTTACCTCGCCCCTCATAGGCCCAAATATCCGTCTCAGCGCCCTATTTTCAAACAACCCCAGCCTGTGTTCCTCCTTCAATATGGGCGACCATGTTTCACACCCATACAAAACAACAGCAAAATTATATTTCTGTGTATCTTAGTCCATTATATTTTTGGAGTGCAGACTGCCAGAAAAACGCGTTAAGACACATTTGATATAAAACTAAAATAATATAAAATTCGACTAAGCGAGGTAAATTACCTTCTGAAGAGATCAGAATCGCAACAAACTACGGTGGCACACCTCGAGGTGTAACAATTTCTGAAGGACGGACTGACAAGGAAAACACGAAGGTCTCGGAAATTCCGAGTGGGAATTCGATGGCCTATAGTGTCTATGGAGATCTATACTACTACTACTACTACTACTACTACTAATAGTAGTAGTACAATCTATATATATATATATATATATATATATATATATGCGATTATGTAGATATGTTTCTTACAAGCCTGGGTTTTACTAGTTACGAATAGGAAGCTGTAGGTTGTGGTAATAAACTACAGCAGGAATTATGCTTCTGGTGTCGGTGTTAAAATAAGTTCGTTATTTTAGTACTGCGTGCAGATTACAAAATTTATATATGTGGAACTGAAGTAGATTGCACTCTACTGAGGTGAGGTGATTTTGATGAGGCTCTTTCTTATGGGCAGCTATACTACACCTACACAGAAACAGCTTTATCAGTTGAATTTACGTTTAAAATTTTCCGTTTGAAATATCAACGGTTTTGTTGTAGTTAGACCCATAATACATTCATTCACCTAGACACTTCACATCCCTCAGTTTATGGACCAGAATTTGTTGTAGTACTGACCATATTTAATTACTGACGTTATAAAAAGCAGAATTTCTTCTTCTTCTTCTTCTTCTTCTTCTTCTTCTTCTTCTCCTTCTTCTTCTTCGTCTTTCTCTATTTTCAAGCATTTTTTTGTATTGCAACATTATCTTCAGTTCTTCCTGTTCTATTCCACAAAATTCTTCCTCCACTGTTCAGAGCTTCATTAAATGAATTCATGTCGATACAGACATTAATTTTGTAAACGTTAAATGGTGCACAGCATTTTTATTACGTGGGACTGTGTGTACCGCAATTAAGTTCACGTCATTACAAAACGATTAATGTGTGTTTTTAGAGTTTCTGTTACAATGTGTAAACTTTGTGTTTCGTCTACCATTCTTTTCATGTACGATTATCCCTGTTGTTTACAAACTTCATTACAGGCCAAAGCTCAGTTGTTCCTACTTCATTTTCACCTGGCCTCTATTTATTGTATCGTTATTCATTCCCCAGTTCTGTTTCCTATATATTTGTTTTACTTATCTTCTATATTTATAAACACGATTCACTGATAAAATAACGAGAGGGTTTTAAATGAGTCAAAACACAACTAAGTTTTTCAGATGTTGTTATTTTAAACTGACGACACACAGGGGCCGAAACGTGTCGTCAGTTTAAAATAACAACATCTAAAAAAAACTTAGTTTGTTTTGACTCATTAAAAACCCTCTCATTATTGTATTACTAAACACGACGGGGGTGACGCATCTGAAGTTTGTAAATGATGCAATGAATGCGTATAACTGACCGTCCATCGAACCACTCACTCTCTGACACACACCTACTCACACACATTCGTCTGTTTCTCTCTTTGCGTGTCAATAAACTCGGTTCAGTACCGCGGATGGCGTCTCCCTGGGGGGTTCCAGCTCGTTTCCAGCGAATAAGGGAAAAATATTTCGTTAAAAAAAAATAATGCGTTCATGACCTTGAAATAAACGTAGGCGTGTGATTATACGTTTATATAGATTACCTTTAACCTTTTGACCCCTAATATCAACTCTAGTGGTCGTACCGCACCGCTAACCTCTACAGTTGCATTTTATATATTTATTCAACAAATATAGGTACCGAATATTTTAAACACGGTATATACTCTCCGTTTCTTTCTCTTCAAAATGCAGTTTGTTTCATAATTCTAACGTATTTGGTTTCTGTATTATACACATTTTATATACAGGGTGTGCTAAAATTAAAAAAAAAATTCCGGCGCCAAAAGTTTAAATTCTGATGCACTACCTACAGTATAGTTAGTATAGTGATTGGACTAAGCGACAGACGAGCAAGGGATCGGGGTTCTACTTCCGGCAGAAGCAAGAGATTTTTCTGCTCCAAGGCTTCCAGGCTGGCTTTGGGGACCGCGTAGACTAAGATCCATAAAACCATCCTTACACTGCCCTTAGCTGCCTTGTATCAAAATGGAGCGAACGCTGGTTATAAACTAGATTGCCAGGAGGCCACACACGGTTCATTTTCAGTAGCCGAGACAGCAGAGTGGGTCTCACATTTGTTTGTGGGATCGTTAACTGATTAAAAGAATAAGATGAAAAGATTGTAAATGCGTTAGTAGAGTAAAAGATGTAAGTCAATGGGAGGTTGCAATACACTTAACTGGGTTTTGGATGACAGATAATGTATTCGTCGTAATAAAATTATTACATAAATTAAAATTTATTAAAACACTGTTCTGAAATAAAACACATTGCTTTCCGTTCAGCTAAGCTAGAACAGGTACTGAAAGTTACCTCATGCAGGAAATAAAAAACGTGCACAAAACGGATCCAGGCGAGTTGTATTTCGTGGAACGAATGCTTGGAAGTGAACAGGCGATGTCATTTAGTGCCAGAAATTCCGTGATATCGCCAAACGGGCTTAAGGCATTGGACTCATTGTCAGTTGGTTAAAGATTAATACAAAACACATTTCTCATATTGCAGGGCCAATTCCACAAAGTCTCCAGCTTTAGGCGCAGGTAACGTTAGTTAGCCTAGGCTCATATCACAAGACGGGAGAGTGCACAAAGTCGTGTACGCGCACATCAGTGTGTTTCTGCAATCAGAGAGGTGGAGGTGCTAGTATCGTCTGCTTACGTAGCAGCGGCAATCGTGTGACTGGGGTAGAAGGACTGTAAGGTTTGTGAGACTCGCGCTGAACGTTGCTATGCCAAAATGGCGGGGATTTTTTGGATGTAATCCTGCTATATTCAAGTAACAACACGTGCTGAGAATGGCCCCTACGTGCTTTTAGACTGAATACGAGGAATGGGGCAGTACACGTGCAGAGAGGCTTTTGTCACGTTGTACATAGCGTCGAATAAATGGATGGTAGTAAATTATGAACCGGAAGGGACGCAGAAAGAAACGACAGTGGTATAATTTAAGTTACTAACCAAGCATTAGTAGGCAATGGATTAAACTGCGAGGACTAGAGCCACGGCAGTGATGCAGCAGAGATTCGAGCCTGGGACCTCCACAATACAAGTGAGAGCGCTACCAGTTAAGAGAAATTGTTCGGTAGCGGTCTGGTCATTATGCTGAGCTACGTACATTGTCTGATTCGGGCATGGAAAGTGTCTATATAAAAAAATATAGTAATATCACCAGCTTACAAATAGGAATATAAGAAGATCAATTATCGTGCAATTAATTCGTTGTTCCGGCGTTCAGGTCTTCTAATAGCATATAAATGAGATACAATACACTACAGACACACATAGCCACTAACACACACATAAGGTCACGTGACCCTTTCAGGCAGGCTAAATATCCATTGAACAGAACAATATTAAAGCTCTCTGAATCTGTCAGTTGGATTGTAATGTAGTGGTCACACAAAGGGAATAAATTACAGCGCAAAACACATGAATATTCAAATGGAAGCACAGTGTATGTAAACTCTGGTTCAGTTTTAATTTCGGAGGCTGAATTGTGTTAAAGCGGGCTAAATTCGTTCCAAATAAACGGAGAAAACTTTACTGCACAGAGATGAACTCTCGCTTAGAAGTCATATTTCCCCTCTTGTTTTCTGGTTAACGAGCTGTAAACCTAACTGATCGCATTTTAATGAGTCTGTGAACATATAATAGGTGTTATTATTAGATTGGTCAATGGAAGGATCACGGTTCGAGCACCACTTCTAGAATCACCTAACTGAGCATAGTAGAGTACGGCTTTGTAAATCCAGTCACCAAATAGGTCAGTAAATTTCGCGCCTCTTTATGGTAACCAAAAACTCATTACCGTGTTCAAAAAAACTCCCGTTGGACTCTGTATTGTGCTAAATAAATCCAGTTCGCCTTTTCTTGCCTATTTTCACAGTACTATCCTCCAGTCGTCGTCCAGGTCTACCAAGCTGTCTGTCCCCTTCAGATCTGCCAATCAAAATGCTGTAAAGCTTCTAAGACTAAGATTAGCTCGAACTACGTTTACAGATCCAGCTCGTACCGCGCAGTGAACACTCTCCGTCTCAAACTTAATATTAAAAATCTTCCGTGCAACTGATATACATAAATAAGTTTATTAAAAACATTGCAATTGTTTATAAATAGATAACCACTTGTACATTTTTTTTTTGTTTTGCTGACCGTGCATCTCAGTATAATCTTAGTAATTAACCAACTTAATGCACAAATTCTTGTTTTATAATAAGTTTATTATATGCCTCTACATGTTTCGAGCAATATGTGCTCATCATCAGGTGGTCAAAATTGTATTATACAGCATCTGGTATCATCACACTCTGTAGGTGGCCGTCCGGTGCGCACCTGCGCACCGGACGGCCACCTACAGATGCATTAAGTTTGTTAATTATTAAGATAACACTTCTATATGTTTCGGTTATTATTTACAGCCACCTTCAGGGAGCGTATGTTTTTTAGTACAAACTGATACTCCTTGAAGAAGGCTACAAATAATATCCGCAACAAGGAGTGGTTACGTATTTAAGGACAAGTGCAATTTGTTGGTAATATACGAGTACTACTAATTTATATTTATATATTCCCCGTCTCAGTAAAATTCTTCATAAGGAAATAATAATCAGTAATAAAGATCGGTACTTCCATCAGCTTATCACCACTGCATCGTCAAATTATTTTCGACATTTTTTTATATTTTTTTTTCTTAATTTTATGTTTGCGAAGTTCATCGATGCTTCTCACTTGTATAGTACTGTGCCTTAGGCTTGATCCAAACCAACAGCCGATGTAGCTGTGTTCGGTAGCGCCACGTGATTAACTGCAAGATTACACAATTAATATTTCCCCGAGCCCAGGAGGTCATTAATTCCAACCTGTCATTTTCACACTGGCCGGTACATTAGGTACACCTGTGCGGATAACCTGGCGAATGATTTTTATATGCGACGATATACTACAGACAGACCGGTGTAGTGCCCGGTGAAAATGCCGAGGAATGTCTTCTGACGTAGTGAGTATATTGTAACGTACGTGTAACATCACAATTCTGACAAGTTCGTTCGCTCATCTTAAACATTCTGACACAGAAAGTTTTAAACTTCGACAAAGTAACGGTTAGCTTATACATTTATAATTATTTTCATGGCATGACAGCCCCCAGTGGGCCAGAGCCTCCTTATTATCGAGGCTTTACGATTATACTCAGGCACACTACACTCGGTAGGTCTCCTCTGGACGAGTGATCAGCCCGACGTAGAGACCTCTACCTGACAACACACAACACTCATAAAAAACAGATATACATGGTCCCAGCGGGATTCGAACCCGTCATCCCAGCAAGCGAATGGCCGCAGACTCACGCCTCAGACCGCGCGGTCACTGGAACCGGCGTCTATTCAGTTGTACTTTAACTGAAAGCAGTAAGAAAGAGAGAGAGAAAGCACTGACTGGAAAACTCTCATCGGGAGAGGATACGGATCTGTCGCAGGACAGACAACGAACGAAATGAATGAATGCAGTATGGTAAAGGTATAGGTATCCCATTAGAGACCAGGACAGGCCTTTGGAATCCAGAAGGCTGAGGCTCCCAGAATTTCTAAACAATCGGAACACGAAGGTGGCAAGGTTGTCAGCCGTAGATACCGGCCGCATTTAGCCGGAAGTATATATCCCTGGTAGTCATTTCTGTCAGAACCTGAGTTGACCCCAAATATCCCAACAATCCCATCGGAAAGAAAACCCGCGACCTTTCGGCTTGAAACGCAGTGTCTGAACCAAATGCGCTACTGGGTCACTTAGTCAACGGTACGTCGTCGGCAGGTGAGGTAATTTTGCGTCGCCGTATCTCGCCGACACCCTGCAGAATACACAATGGCTCCGGATATGCTGCCAAATTTTCCCCCAAAACAGCTTGCAATCTTCAATCTTGAAATTGGAAGCATATCAATGGCCCGCACAGAATGCAACTATAGATGAACGCCAATTTACTTAATCAACCAAACTGCCAAGTATTCGAACAGCTTTATGCAGAAAACATTCACCGAAATGGAAGTTTCACAACAGATTTACGAATTATTTAAACCATATCTATATAAATGGTTAATCCTTATGCAGCACGTTTCTTTCGGTGTCCCTTAACGTCGAAGGCGTAACGGGATGTCTCGGCGGATGCAGGCTTCCTATGCGATAAAACTGCGTGCTTACGGACATAACAAAAAAATCTGTGCTTCTTTCCAGGTTCTCAGAAACTTTAGGCTCTTCCATGGACTTGGTATTCCCTTCTTACTCGTATATCCAGTACCTAACTATGCTTTGTGAATCCTCTCTGCCTTCCAAAACAAGCATACAACTCCAAGGAAGCAGTAGTAGCAGTAGTAGTAGTAGTAGTAGTAGTAGTAGTAGTAGTAGTAGTAGTAGTAGTAGTAGTATAAGTAATAAGTAGTAGTAGTATTAGTAGTAGTAATATAAGTAGTCGTAGTAGTAGTGGGGTTAAGGTGCTGTGCTACAAATCGGAAGGTCGCTGGTTCGATCCCAGCTGGTGTCATTGGAATTTTTTATTGACATAAAATCCTACCGATCGCACTATGGCCCTGGGGTCGACTCAGCCTCTAACAGAAATGAGTACCAGGAGTATTTACTGGGGTAAAAAGCGGCCGGTACGTAAGGCCGACAATCTTACCACCAACCTGTATCGGTGTCACGAAATCTGGGTACCTTAACTTCCTGGAACCCTCTGGGCCACTCCAGGCCTGTAATGGGACTGCTTTACCTTTAACTTTTAGTAGTAGTAGTAGTAGTAGTAGCAGAAGTACAAAAGGATCATAAACGTTTCATTGCATGATAGCAAAATTTAAAGTTATTATTCCCATTGTTGGACATTACACAAAATTTATTACACGTAGGCCTACATTTCATTTAATGACTCCTCTTCAAGCACAAAACTTTCAACAATGCAGAACAAAAACTACGTTAAGAAAGATGAATTATGGAGTATATCAAACAAGAATCATTCGTATCCTGTTTGCAGTAGTATCCCAGGATTAAACTGGAGAAGTTGAACTATGAAAAAACCGTTGGAGCAGCTGGCCTCCGGGCACTGTTAACCTGCCATAGCCAGTGGTGCAGCTAGGTTTTTTAATGTCTGAGTCAAGCAACAATAGTGACGACCCATGACAGAAATTACAAACTTACAAAAAAAATTTTTTTTTTTTTTAAATTTAAACTCTTCATATTACTGCCCCTTGCACTCTGCTGTCCGGGGTGCCTGCACCACTCGCCTCACCCTCGCCAGGCCGTTAGTCACACCAGCAGACGACCCCTCCAGGGCGCTCTTAACCCGTCACAGCAGCCGGCTGTCGGACAATATTAACTCGTTTTTCAGTCTATCATATCTTCTTCGAAGACCCATTCAGGAACTCGTCTCGGAAAATCCTAAAAGTCCTTTTGAGTACCACGCAACATATACGTGGTCCTCTCCCCTCCTTCTTCTTCTTAATGTGATACATTCGTTGGTCCTTCAGAAGTTACACATCTCTCTTGTACAGCGCTAGGTTCCATGCAAAAATGTGCGCCCCCATTTCTTCTTATCGTTCTGTGATCCATTCCTTTATCTTACGTTGCACGTGTCTGATGAATATACTTCCGGATTGGTCTCTTCTAGATTTCCTTACCACATTATATCACCTCCATTTCAGACTTCAGTGAGCCGACTCCGTTGTAGAGTCAAGTTTCCGAAACAATGTTAAAAGAAGACGATTTCGCATTAACTTCGCAAATTCAACTTTGAATCCTATGCGAACTCACAGCTTATTCAAGGATTACGTGATGGCTTCATCACTTAGGCTGAGTGACATAAGGCGTGGGTTCGATGCACCAGCTGTTCAGTACGGCTCTGCGATCCAAACATCCTCGTAGTAAGATAGCCAAATGGCCGAAAAGTGAGGACGACATTTGACCATCGAGGTCTGAAGATTTATATTTCTGAATGTCCCATTTTCGCCTCAGTGCAGAGTGGACCTTACGAACGGGGTCACGGCACTAGTATGAGAACACACACACACACACACGCACGCACACACTTTTGCGCGTACAAAAGTTCCGTAACTAAAACTTATGATGTTCACTTTTGTCGGTTGACTTTAGTGTGTATTGTGCGGCATGTTCGATTCATCCGTCTGCTCCACAGGTGTCGTTTCCTAAGCAACGCCCGTCGACCAGAGAACGGCCTCTCTAATCCCTTCACGTACCGACGTCACCCATCTTTCCGACTCCGACATTCCTAACACATAAGGGCCGAAGTTATGCTTTCGACACAAACTAACATGTGCTCAGATTACAGTCGATTCACAGAGGGAATATTCCACTTTCACTGAAGAGTTTCGTTATCGAATTCAGCAGTCCGCATTCCGGCGAAAAAATACCACGCATGTTGACACACTGACCGGGTAATGGCTGTGACGTTATCCTCTCACTATTTAACATGAAGGACTCAGTCTGCATGTTGCCATTAAGCGGCATGTTCCATAAATCTGTGCATACCTCCAGGTAACGGACTTTTAATCATTGTTTCAAAAATTCTGAAGAAGAATAAATCTCGAATCACGACCAAAGTTGATAACACCGCAATTCTCTGTTTCAAAATTAAAGAAATAAACTGTATCATTATACACAGCAACCGGTCACACCGGACACTCCTGAATAGTGGTAGAGACCTGTATTAAATACACAGACCTGCCTCAATGGACAATGGGTAACGTAATTAAGGATAACCATGGGGAACAGTTACTTTCAAATTATTTTTGTTACTCATGAAAGTAGATGGCGGATACACTTAAACGTCATTTTTACGTAGCTGAATAAATTCAACGTTCATAATATTAGAGGAAAGGATTACAACAGTCAAACACAACAGTATTTTATTGTAACCTTAAAATATATTACAGGATGGGACAGAAACAATTAGACGATTTAAATTTAGCGCCATGCCGACATCTTTGTAGGTGGCACGGTGAAACACACATCGCTGGGTAGAGAGGTTTGATGCCTTCAGTCTTCATGGAGCGTTGGTCGGTAGAGCATCGAGCGTTTGCTGTGGAAATGCTTTTTTTTAAAAAACAAAGATTACGCTACTGTAATGCAGCGTGTTTTTCGATGACATTTTGACATCGGGAGGAATGGAAAGGCTCCGGCACGCCAAACAATTTGAATTGGGTTACACAATTCAGGACTACTGCATTCATTGTCAACTAGAAGCCTCCTGGTCGACCTCGAACTGTACGAACACGGGAAAATGTGCGCCGAGTGGTACATGCATTTCAGTGTACAGAGATGTGCCTTACCTCCAATGGAGCTCACCTGAATGATATTATCTTGAAAAAGTGACGTGCAAACATAATGCTTTTCCATGTTGTTTACCGCTGTTTAGCTACTTATGATTTAATTTTCAATTAAAGTGTTCATTTTCAAGTTATTAATCGTCTAATGGTTTCTGCCCCACCCTGTATAATATTTTGGGCTACATGTTTCGACTTCTACCGAGTCATCCTCAGGCCCTCAAGATGTAGATCCAGACACACAAATGTTTACTGCATTGTGGGATTCCCAACGCTTACAAAATTAAAATATAAAACATAATAAAACATGAAACACTTGAGGGCCTGAGGACGGCCCGATAGAAGTAGAAACATGTAGCCCATAATATTATAATTTATTTTAAATATTGTTGTGTTTGACTGTTGTAATCCTTCCCTCTAATATTATAATTCAAACACGTCGGGATGGTCAACGTTACGTTTAAATTCAACTTCCACTGACTCACCCTGTTGAATCCCATGCTGAGTAAAGGCTCGACACTTGAATCTTCTTTGTCGGAGGTACTGCAAGAAAATTAACACAAAGCAGTGTATAACACTTATAATCCTAAAATTCAGCCAAACAATATTTAAAGTCTCAGTTCCTGACTCACACAAAACACGCGACTTTTCAGTTACAAAGAAAACCGGTTGATCATCTTTATAAAGAGACCAGCTTTTACACTGGGAATCGTAAAAATAAACAGTGCGGGCAAAATGCTGAGTTTTTAAGTGTAGAGGCGGTATCACCTACAGCAGCGTTTCCCAAACTGTGTTCCGCGAGACGTGAATAAGTATTCTGTAACTAATCGAGGAACAAAACAGATCATAAACGTTCCATTAAATTTGAATTTAGCACATTTTATCACATCTTAAGAAACTGTTGATATAATAATTTTTATGGTGACCTTCCATTTGATTACTAGCAAATCTCTTTATGCTGACTTTTATTTAACAAATGAAGGAACACAAAATATGTGTGTTCCGTGAATATTTACTCAGTTAAAAAGTGTCCCGTGACCAAAAACGTTTTGGAAACGCTGACCCACAGTAACCACTGTGTTGCAAGGGATTAATACCGGTACCTCATAAACGGAGCCAAATGTAGCTTGTACTCTTTTACAACTGATTCTGAATGGGACAGAACAAACAGTAGAGTACAGCGGTGTGTAACCTTCTGGTTACAAGGGCCAAATCAAGAGCAAATAATATTTATGGGCCACGCTATAACTAATACCTATAAAACTTCATGTTTTTTGTATCGTGTGCTACATAATAATAACTATATATTTTATTGGGCCGGGTAGCTCAGTCGGTATAGCGACTGAGCTACGGGCTGGACGGTCCGGGATCGAATCCCGATGAGGACGAGATGCTCCGCCCATCCAGACCGGCCCTGGGGTCCACTCAGCCTCCTGTAAAATGGGTACCGGGTTTTTCCCGGGGGTAAAGTGCGGTCGGGGCGTGCTGCTGACCACTCACCTCCTTCTAGTGCCGCAGTCATGGAAGAGTAGAGCTATACCTCTACCCACCCTCTGGGCCACACCGGGCCTGTAACGGGATCACTTTACCTGTACCTTTACCTATATATTTTACACATGTTTCATGAATGATAATACCCTGTCGACAACAATGCCAGTATTGGGGTGGCAAAACTTATCTGAAATAAATCCTATACAACTTGAACTATTCTTACAACATTTGAAACTTATGGTACTTGACAAGATCCTACTTCGAGAAACATACTGTGTTACCAAGTACTTACATTTAGCAGCCACCTTACGTTCCGGTTTCTGAACCTAAAAGCAACGAATCCACGTGGCGCAATGATTACTTTTATATTAGATCCATGTTTCATTCACACTTTTTATGAAACATTTTTCTATTGTAAATAATACAATGTATTTCTGAATAATATGTTTGTATGAATGCGAATAAAATAATTATGCCTGGAATTTCTATTTTTTTGTCTTATGTTTCTGTAATTATATTGCGGGCCGCAATGCAAATGTACAAGGACCGCATTGCGCTCATCGCTGGTTCAATCCACGCAGATTTCGGGATTCCAAAATAATCGGGGTTTTCTTCTCGTACTGACTTCAAAACAGTATACTTCAGCGGATAACCCCCCCACCCGCCCCTCCCCCCCCAAAAAAAAACAAATTAATTCAAATTAAGTAAGGCAGACACTAAAATGAGTACAGTATGGCCGGGGCGAAGTTCGCCTACAGATGTGCTTCGTACAGACAAACAAAAATAATTATGCTACACACAGTTCGCGAATTCTGCCAAAAAAAAACACTTTCGAATGTTTCCATTAAAAAGACAAATTCCCATACATAATAGCTCTTTTTTAAAGTGTTTCCATCCAATAATGTTAATAGCGACTAACCCGTAAGAGGCAGCATAAAACTGATAAATTCATTTCGGAAAGACCATTTCATAATTAAAAAACAAAAATTAACTGATCACGGTTCATCTGAGGACTCCGTTCTTTTGGTGTAGGACGCGGTGTCACAGCGTAATCGGCTTCCGACGTTTCGTATCCACCATGTTCCCTCGAAAAGTCGGGAACCGATCTCCCGGTGACACTGCGTCATATCCCAGATGAACTCTATCTTCAACGACACCGTTAACGAAAATCTCGAAGTAGTCGCAAGGGCCATCTGGATTGCCGAATTAAAAATTCACTGTATGCTGTAAAACAACTAACTAGACCCTAACATAGAGGCCACGAACTCACCTTCTCCGCACGACTCCAACTACCACGGTGTACTGAGTAGTCTTTAAACCGCGAAGAGCTCTGAAACAAAAGCACCAGTGAAGATTACGAGAATTTACATGTAATTTATCTCAGCTGAATTTTTTGCCTCTAAAACGACTTCTAGAGGCGAGATAAAATTTCTCTCAGTAGTTTACAAAACAAAGGAGGGAAAAGGTAATGTTTAAAATATTAACCGTTCCTTGTATTGGATGTGTTATTCTAAGGTTGCTGATGAAAATTAAGTTATACGGTATAGCCTACACAGTTTCGGCCAACTGGTAGATAAGGCTTAGGATTTGGTAAAGGGGTAACAATCTCGCACTATTACTAACTATAACAAAAAGAATCGGATTAGGGCAGGATTTAGCACGGTCCTATGAACAGAATGTGGTTATATAATGAACACAATTATATACGTCAGCACTACTTATTTATTAAAGAACATGCTACATGTTTCGACCCAACATTAGGTCATCCTCAGGCCTGCGGCAGACTAAGTCATTGGTGCTGTGTGTGTGTATTGACTTAGTCTGCTGCAGGCCTGAGGATGACCTAATGTTGGGTCGAAACACCTAACCTATGTTTAAATAAATAATTAATGCTGACATACATGATTGTGTTCATTATATGTTCATTCTAGCAATTCGTGATGCCTTCTTTCAAGAATATGGTTAGCTATTGTCGTTTATGGGGATGAACACCCCTCCGTCCTTTTGAAGGAAAAGATTTCTTTTCGAAAAAAAGAAAGTGATGAGGGGAAACTTTGGAACAGCTCAATAACTGACACTGTTAGTGAACACTGACCGCCTCTGTGGTCTAGTGGTCAGAGTTTCTGGCTACAGATACAGAGGTCCCGGGTTCGTTCCCCGGCGCTACCAGATTTTCTGAGTAGTAGTGGGTCTGGAACG
>Ga0123352_10010915_pt1 | contig 14295 bp, 8 predicted proteins | sample TergutLab28metaG_FD_89700 | JGI IMG/M metagenome (GOLD analysis project Ga0123352, IMG submission 89700) | Labiotermes labralis P1 segment gut microbial communities from Petit-Saut dam, French Guiana - Lab288 P1 | ecosystem: Host-associated > Arthropoda: Insects > Digestive system > Gut ... | reverse complement strand
TGAACCTTTGTGTGATGGTAGAGGGAAGTCCACGGGTCAATGCCCTACCCTCCTCTTCGTCATCGACATGGCCGGAAATGAGTAATAAAAGCAATCCGGTTTCTTTATTGCCACACCTCGTATATATCATGGTTTTACATAATTCCATCAGGAGAGTACTTCAGCAGAACATGATTATGTCTACACTCTGTCCTCAGGTATATTCATCCTGGCATTCATTATACATAATCAGCTGAAGTCTGGTAGAAACATTTTGGACACACAAAACTTGAGTAGAAAGTTCAGGTTGCACTTCATGAATAGTAGTTTATGTAGGGGTAGTTTGGTGAACTTGTATTTGGGTGATGCCTAGTTGAAATCTGGACCAAGTCATGGACTGTCCTGACTGAGGATTTCCGTGGGTGTTCTCTGTCACTTGAAGCAAATGCTGAGACACACAACTGTAACAGGTCATGAACATCCTCTTCAAAGTCCTCACTATTCATGGTCATATTTCTATCTAAATTTTCATTCATAACATCTACCATTGAAACATTGTCATTAAATGACCTTGAAATCAGTTTCTTGAATGAAGTTCTGGCTTCTTGATTTCCTTGCAGCATCATTGGCATACAGTTGTTTCTCATGGCCCAGCACAATTTATTCATCTGCTGAGCACTTAGACATTGAGATCTCTGTTAGAATTTTAAAAATAATAGATACAGCCTCAGGAACCATAAGTTTCATTACTACTACTGTGGGTAGTGTGTTTATTGTATTGTAAATAAACTTTGACAGGATTTAAGAGTTGTTATATCTTCTTCTCAGCTCCTGCAGTTGGCAGCCCTCTACTCAGTAAAGGTTTTACGTGATCGTGGTGTAGCATTCCATGTTGTTGTACCTGTTGATGATCTTGGCTTAACAAACAAGGATGCCAAGACTGTCAAACAGATTGTAGGTAAGTGTCACTTGTTTAGACTTTAAGAGTCTGAGCTTTTGGAAATCTTTTGAAACACATAGCTAACCTTAAAGAAGTTAATACATTCAGTTTGGGAACCAGAATCATAGAACATACCATGTAGAGGTTGCTTCACTGCAAGCTGTGCAATTATATTACAGGGAACAGTGAATGGCAGTAATGGTTGGCACAACTAACAGTGACACTAATCACCTCATCTTCAGTGCAGTATCCGTTGTGTTGTACACATTTTCCTAACTTGTGTACGAGTTCAGAATGTGGCAGGAATTATACATGGGCAGAGCAGGGATGTGAACACTCTTGCACTCAGAAATGCATGTAAATGTTGATGTAAACTGGTGTTTAAAATTTTATGATCCTAAATAAAACTTGAAATGGCTTGACAGTTTTGCGAGTTTCTCTTATATCAAATGTCATGAAAAATCCAATTAATTTTTCTCAAGTTGTCACAGGTACACAAACGGATAGGGTAGTTTTATTAGGCATTCTGCAGGGATTCGTGTGTCACAGTACTGTTGTGGTACAGAAAGAGCAAGAATGAATCTGATTGATATGGTCACAGCCAAAATGCTCATATGTATTTTCCCAGGACGTTTTCCTGTAACATTGGATATGTGCTTCTGCTTTCTTCATTATAAGCTGCAACTTTAAAACCCTCACTTCAGTTTTTTTAAATAGTGTAGAAGAGCGCTTCCCTTATGCTACTACACATGACTACCTTGTTCTAGTCTACTATATACTGATATGTTGAGTTCAGCCAACTACACACATGTGAGAATACTTTTATTTTCCATCTTCTTTCTGGTTACTATTTCAGCCTACAAAAGTCTTGAATGAATATCAATGGTCAGCATGAATGGCTATAAGTAACACATAGCAGTAAAGAAAATGAGGGGTTCTTATAGAGCAATGGTGAAAATTTAGTGTCATAAGTGCTACAGGTTGGCTCCAAATACAAGATTTGAGTCGCACAGTAATGTGATACACACCTTTTATAGATTAATCCTTACTGGCCATGCGTAGCATTATTGTGGCAGGACAGTCTAGTTGGCCATCTGTTCTACTTTTCTACACCATTACACGAAAGTTAAAAATTGGCTGCTAAATCACCTGTTTGTTGGTAACAAACTAGAAAACGTTTTACAACAGTAGGTTGAAACTGCTTACTTTAATTTTAGCTCTAATATAAAACTATTGAAGTAGGTGTTACTGATTTCATTAAATGTGTTAATACATACTAGTAAAAATATAATATTTTTTTCACTGATATTAAGGGAACTAACATCTAAACTGTAAAAATATTTTGTGTCTAGAACTTCTAGAAGATTCTGTCTGCCTTGTTTCCTTCAGATTTTTTTTTTTTTACCCTTAAATTAGGTTATGCATTTCTGAAGATATATTTGTATGTGCCAAATATTTCAGCTTCTTTCACCCTAACTGTATGGTAAGCATTTCATATGGTATGTGCTCATTAGCTGTGACTGTGGACACTGGCACATGAAATTGTTCTGGGATCTTAGGTACTGCAATACCTGGATATGCTACTATTTTGTGTGATGAAAGCTTTATCTGCAAATTGCTCAGAAGAGCTGTGTGAAGCAACACAAAACATTTATTCATATTCGATGGCTTTGATGACAGCCTTGTAACAATGATCCATTCTGCATGTATGGCATAATGAAAGAACTGTGAACTGAAAAAATATTCATTATTTACCATGGGAAACTCTTTATGTTGGTAGGACTTCTTGTGCAGAAAGTGTGTCAGTTTGGAAGAAAAACATGTTGCATTTTGCTTAGGGTGATGTCTTTGGAGCTGTGTACAGTAATTTAAATTTTTTAGAGAAAGGCGCATTACATTGGAATAGAGATTTTGTACTTGAGTATGGTAATTTAAATTGTGAAATAAATTCTGTTGAACTGTAATTTGGGTGCTCTGGCAGAAAGATAATGTACTATGTTTACTTAATTAGGTTTCGATTCTGATCAAGTATACTCGCTGAGTGATGCAAAGAAGAAGGTCTTTGGGGGCAGCACAGAACTACACAACGCTCTTACTTACAGTAACAACATTTGGATCCCCATTGCACTTGATGTATGTACATAACTTTTACTGCTAAGACAAACATTGTCATGCATTTAAGAAATTATTGATTCATTTATTATACATACGTACCTTGCAATTAACCCTTCAATGACACAGGGCTTGAATTAAAACTACTGCCCAGGATGGAATGGTTTTAAATTTACTATACCCGTAAATGTATTCATGCCTATGATACACAGACTGGCAGCATGTGAAGAACTACAGGTCCATACAGTGCATTGTGACCATCACTAAAGTGTTAGAGCAGAAAATTTCTTTCAATTGACACTGTATTAAATTTCACCAAATGTCATAATTACCACGAAATCTAAAATGAATGGCTAAAATATGATGAAGTTTAAATGGAGAAGCCTAGTATCAAAACCAGCCTCTTATCTTCTAAACTGAATAGTATGTTCTCATGTCAGACTCTGTTTAAAAACCCATTCCATGTAGTATAATGTAAAGGTAAAATAAAACTGCTATTGGGTACATTCAGCTAATAGGCAGCCCTCTTCTTGCAGAGTTATGGAGCAACATATATTGCACAGAATTTCTTAGATGCAAAATCATCCAGCAGGAAGCAATTCTTGCAAGTATTCTCACACCGCATTGCTGAGTCACTGGAAACAGAGTTACATATGGACTGCACATGCTACATTTCAGCTGGAATAAACCCTTTCTCTGAATGCAAAGTTACTAGTCGTAAAGAAAGGGAACCATTGGCTGTGAGTATTTTCCACTTTCTGTTTGTTTCTTCTCAGTTCTTTGATTCCTGGAATCAATCAGCTGGACTACTATGGTCTCTTTGTCATGCTTGGTGTGTTTACTCATGTCTCCTGGGTGTCACATTCAGAGTTTCAAATTGTGTGTGGCAGATTTCGAAATATCTTATTTACATGTATTCAAGGAGCCAATCTGGGTCATTCCAATACTTTTTCATAGTCTAACCTATTTTGACACAAGATACAGATTGGGCATAATTGCCTGGGATCATGTATACTAGCCCACGTTAACCTGGGTGTGCCAGTCAGAGGTTATTCATTTCGAAGGTGCAGGATATACACAGCACCAACCATTGAAAGGTAGATTTTCTTAATGTTTATACCATATTCCAAAACTACTGTGGCCTGTGATCAACAGCAATGTCTTATTAACATGTCCTTGAGTAGGGAAGCTGTCAGAGCAACTTTGTCAAATATGAAGCCTGTGTCTAGCAGGAATATATGCTCTGTTTTTCCCCTGCAGTTCAGCTTAACCTTATTTTGTTTAACAGTCATAAACCACTGACCTTGAGCTCCTAAGCATGCTTTATACTTCAGACAAGGTTCCTTGACAAGACAAAGCTGTTGGCTTTAAATCTTAACAGTTTTGTAGAAAATATTTTGTCAATTCATTTAAATAAAATTTCATTTTCTCTTCTGTTAATTCCATGAATGTTTGTGAGAGAATTAACTGAATGCAACAGGTGGAATTTGTTACTTTGAAAAATGCAAGCACTATAGTTTTTCTGTCCATTCACTGCACACCAGGCTGTGACTGAATGATCATGAAGAGGGACTTATGAACTGTATGGGATTTTGCAACACCTTTATCTATGATTGTGGCTGTTTACTTTCTTACTTAATCAAATCAAAATCAGATTTATTTGTTGAGTTTCAGGGTACATTTCTTTGGATGTGACTAAGTCCAGGCCCTTCCTAGTACACATCCACTCTATGTACTAATGTCTATCATATATCTTATACTATTTATTCTGTATGTAAAAGGTTCCATTCTAATCTGAATTTTTGTATACAGTAAGGTATTTCTCTTTACAGTGCTTCCTTTTCTTCCACCCCTAACTTTTTGCACTTCATTCCTATGTAATGTAAACCATACCTCATTAAAGAACAGACAGGCTTTTGTATTGTATTTTTTGCCCCACACTGTACCTGTCATTCAGTGCTGTTCCATAATTCTGTATATTGTTCTTATATGTGGCACTGTTGACGTGGGATATTTTTTTAAAAAGCTCTATGCAGCATTTTTTTTTTAAATTTCAGATGTACTTTGCAAAGTTATTGCAAATGAACACACTATTCTCTGTTTAACAGATGAAATTTCTCACACACATTAATCACTCTCTCTGTCATACGTAACATACGACTGATGACTGAGCATGTGTCTTGCATTTCAATGCCACTAGGATGACAGCCATGTAGGCTGAATGCATTAAGCTAGCCAGCATCTTCTTTACCTTTGATCAGGGGCACAATTAAAAGACCTATTTCGTGTAAAAACCAACTAATGCACATTTATATAACACCACTGCATTAGCACTGTGTTACTGTGACATGTTTCAGCCAAATACGCTGCTCACTAAACTGAATTTTACATCTGGTACACATTTTGTTGATCTTGTTGAGGAAATCTATCAGTCGCGCTCCCTGAAGATGGCCCTTTGATTGCTGAAACATGTCAGAGTAACATGGTGTTAATAATATGTGTGTGTTAATTTGTTTTTATGTGCAATAATGATTTCAATGAATGTAAATGAATGAGATAAATTTAAAAGACCTCTTTGTACTGTTTTTGTACAGGTTCTTTCTATTGCTCCAATTACTTCAAGTTCTGCAAAATTTTGGTGTTAGGAGAATGACCATTCCTGTAATTATAATTTTAGGGCAAAATATTGTTAAATTCTTGACTATAGATCTGTGCCATCACATCACCATTACTGGCTCTGGAATTAATGTATGTGCATAATCTTTGAAATATTATGAACTCAGTGTTCTCATTTATGTTTACTTTACACTGTGCACAGAAGTGGAATTTGCTATATCTGTACTTCTTGTGCATGAACTTTATGTTCATTATGCTTACCTATATTAGAAAAATTGTATGAAATTTTCTTTTTTGTTGCAGCCACTCAAGGTGTCAAAAGGTGGAGTAAAGGGATGAAAAATAAGCCATTATAGAAGTCAGTAAATAACATGCAGAAAATTGGAGAAAAATGGAAAAACTCTGCTGTTCTATTTGTATAATAATTTTTACTTTTTAAGTTATGAATACAATTGCAATAAAGTCATGTGAAATCATGATTAATGATTATGTTAAGTATTACTTCTAACTTGCATGTTATTATGTATAAAATGCTGGAGAAATAATTGCTGTCTGTTAAATAATTGTCTAACAGTGTTGAAAGGAAACCTTCATGTATTTTGTTTATAAACGTTTACAGGAATGGAAGAAATGCTAGTCAGAAGAAGTTAAGCATTTGGAAAGTAAATAATCTATAGAAGGGCATAAATATAACTTTGATACACTGTCATCTATTTGTATTATTTGAATTGCACGCATACCAATCAATGCAAATTCTAAGGTTTCCTTGTCAATAATATTCAATCTTTGTAGTAGTATTTTATACTGATGTGAATCACAAACAATGGATTGGCATGTAAATAAATCAAAGGAATACTTCTGTCACCAACAAGTGAATGGTTACTATTATTCTTTAAGTGGTTTCACTGAATTGCTTTCTGTATCACATTTCAGTCTGGCTGTAAAGTTTTTATGTTTTCCCTCCATTCCTCTCAGTAGTTGCCACGAAAAATGTATACCTATCCACATTTCGCATTTTGTGAACCTCTCTGGACCCAAAGGAGCTGGGATGGTGTAATCAGTATAATGACTAGGCTGTGGACTGGCTTATCTGATGTTCGAATCCTGGCACAAGCAAGATATTTGTCTGTTCTCCAAAAATGTCCAGACCAGATCTGGGGCCCATACATCCTTCTATTCGAGTGTGTACTGCGGTTCTTTACCAGGTGTGAAGCAGCTGTGGCATGAAGTTGATTTCTCACGTCCATCTAGTTCCCAGGTTAAGAAGAGTTGAGCCATACCTCAATCCTTCTGTATGCCTTTGTGACGTGAACAGGGACAAATTTACTCATTGTTGTCATCATCATATCATCATCATCATCATCAATTCTGGACTCAAAGGAATGTCAGGCATATGCACAGAGTATGTGTGATACAATCCTTATGGAAAAAATGCTGCTTGTTACATCATGACAGTAGTGTAATGCATGACAATACAGCTAAGAGTACAGGTTTTTTTCCTTTTAAAGTTGTACTGCCTGTCATGTCAGTCTGTGCTTGACACAAAACTTAATAACATCCTGTCATACCAAATAATAATGGGATTGCTGATTTTGGAAAAGGCGCGATTTTAACGTATACACGTTTTCACGAGTTTGTGTTAGTCAAAGGAACACATATGAAAATGACATAAGCCGAGTGTTTCACCTGTTCATGCAACTGTGTTTACTTTGAAAAAAAGGCTTGAGTCATTATATGTTGCCCTTTCCAAAAACAAATGCCCATTCTGCATCAGCAATTTTGCTCTGTTATTCTTTCATTCATTTTGACAAAGGTATCATGTGAGAACAATATACACACTGTGTTAAGACTTGAGTTACTAGATTACTTGTGATTTTTAATCTTCTTAGGGATGTCTGTGTGAGAGGAAGGTCAGTCTGACTTACTGAAATCAAAAGAGATGTCATAAAAATCCCCATATATATATATGCCCTTGGTTCATTCATTCTTTGTTCCTTCATTTCTTTCTTGATCACTGGTGTGTTACAGTAACCATTAGTGCAGTTCCTATGACGTAAGTACTGAGGCAATCACGTACGGTTGCCATGGTTACCAGGTGTGTTCTCTGTGAGGTACATCCTGAGACAGGGGAAACAATTCAGCATAGAGTATGGTTGTCTCACAATAGATATTTTTGTTTGTGTCAATTATTATTAGGTTGTTTGAATAGCTGAGAAGGTGTAAAAAGTAGGTACCTGTAACAGCACTGTATTACTGTTTCTTTGCCAGCAAATTCAGCATAGACATGGTTACTAGAATGGCCATTATGACACAGTGGAAGCTTAGTATAGCCAAAGAGGTACAAGCAGGAGCTATGTGTAAGGGTGTACTCTGAAGGTTTTTACACAAATACATTTAGCATTGTCATTATCAGAATAGCCATAATAATGTTATATCAGATTACATAACAGAAGTAGGTGTTCATGCATGTATCTGTCTATGTCTTTGCCAGTTATGACTCATTAGGAAGTGCTGATGAAAGTGGGGGAAGGACAGCAGGTACAAACTACTGGGGTCTGGGAATTTGTACAGACTATGTTGCATATGTTGTGTCTTTCTCAGTATTATCATTATTTGATGATGTTACAAATCAACCCTTTTGGACCAATCCCAAGTCATTCTACAACTGGGAGTCAGATTTCATGTAAAGATATTTAGTCAGTTTGCTCCTTGTTAGGGGTTCTGAAATTTTTTTCACCAGGGTCCATACCCCTTCTTGGTGGCCCTGAAAAGAGAGAGTACATATGGAAACATTATGAGAATTTTACCGTGCTTTTAATACTAAAAGCAAATTAAATGGTTTATTATTTTTTAAAATAGTTGTAGATGTGTTTTTTGTGCCATGGACCCCTTTGAGAGTGTGATGAAACCTATGGACCACTTCTCAGATAATTAAATATCTAGATATAGAATTATCTCTTTGTAATACAATCTGTATTACAAAAGAAAACAATCATGCTCACCTACTGGTTTAAAAATATTAAAAAATAAATTTATAATATGGTAATGCATGTGTTCTTTATTAGTCCATTAAATCTATAACAAGACAATATACAAGTTAGACAAGGTGAATTTCAGGTTTTTAAAGGACATTTCAGTGTGAAGGCAGATGTATTCTGGTTGCCCATCTTAGGCCATAATAATTATAGACAGTGAGATGAGAAATGAAGCTATTGAGACCTCTGGCAGGTTACGCCCTCTATGACTACAAAACAAACGACTCCATTCGCCGCGAACTACAGACAGACTGCATACTAGACAAGATAGATGAATACAGAAGGAACTGGCTTTTACATCTACAAAGAATGCAACAAAACCGAATCCTTTTAAAATCATACCTTTACAGCCCACAATGAAAGAGAACAATTGGGAGACCAAAGAAACGATGGAGAGAACAAATGTAACTCTAGAGTCGGAACGGTCCAATTGGCCCAACCCTGGATGTTTATGATGATGAGATTTACTGAAGATAACCATTTTTGAAAGTCTAGAGGCTGTAAATTACTCTGTTGCCTATGTTCATCATTGAATGAAAAGCTAAATTTCATTTAGAGGTTAGTGAAAATAAAGTTGTAATTTTTTTTTTCCACCCAAGTTCACAGACCCCCTGAAATCTATCCATGCACCCCTTTGGGGGGGGGGTTGCATGGACTGTGGGTTAAGAGTGGCTGTATTAGGTGTTGCTGCACGCAAAATATGATTTGATGTACATGTTATGTATGATGTATATAAGTCAAAAGTTTCCACAAACATTCTCGAGTATTAGACAAACCACTCTGGATTTCATCTCACTTTCTTTAACAGAAATCTAATTTGGCATACAAATTTTTAACAGAGCATGGTGGAATGACTTTAGCGAAGTATCACAGGGCGACTAATTTCCTGCACTAGATTCCAAAATGTTCATGTTTCAGCCACTGACAATATATTTCTTGACTTACATAGACTACATGCTTATGCAATATTACCTTTATCATATGGTCTGTCTAATCATGATGTTTAATGTGTAATTTTAAATAAATTCTTTGTTCAGACCAATGTTACAAATAATAAATTTAAAAACACATCAAGTTTAATCAGAAATGACACTTTATTTATTTTAATGAATCGTTATCTAAAGAATCCTGGGAAAATATTTATCTTAACAATGACATGAATAGTATTTTCAATGACTTCCTGAAAACTTTTTAAACATTGTTGAAGCTAGCTTTCCTGTTGTTTATATAAGTAATAATAAGGATAGAGGTTGGATTACCAACGGTATTAAAACATCCTGTCAATGTAAAAGGAGCCTATTTTTAAACAGCAAACACTGTGATGACACAAAGTTAAAATTTTATTACAAACGTTATTTTTCTGTTTTAAGGAAAATTATTAGAGAAGCAAAAAAATTATAAAGATTTAATAGAAATATCAGAAAATAAAGTAAAAACAACTTGGAATGTCATTAACAATGTAACAGAGAAGAGTGATAATTGTAAGCATATACCTACATTATGGAGAGTAGGTGATAAAAGAGGCCCTACTAAAAATGCAGCTGAAGTTTTAATAACTGTTTTTTAAATATAACTGATAACCTAAAAGTACAAATTGATAATGACAGTTCACCCCTTTAACTTTTACAGCATTCTTATCCAAATGCATTTCCACGAATGAATATAATTCCTCTAACAGAAGGTGAGATATGAAATATCATCTGCTCCTCGAAATCTAAGAACACATCTTGTTATGATGGAATATCTACAAAGACACTAAAATTATGTTGTTCACAAATTAGAAGGCCATTTCCCTTTATTTGTGATAAATCTATTATGATGGGTGTATTTCCTGACTGTCTGAAGTATGCAATTATAAAGCCATTGTACAAGATATGTGAAAGATCCAGCATATCCAATTACAGAGCTATCTCCTTGTTGACAGCATTTTCTGAAGTACTAAAGAAAACCATGTGCCATAGATTAAACCAACACCTACAAGTTAGTAACATATTGGTTTCTGAACAATGCAGTCTCAGGAAGGATTGATCTACTGAATATGCATCTTATTCACTTGTAGATGGCATACTTCATGCCTGTAATAGTAAAATTCATTCTGCAGTTATCTTTTGTGACCTGCCACAAGCGTGCGATTGCGTTAATCATAAGATTTTAATAACAAAGTTGCAATACTATGGGCTGACCAGTGCACATACTAACTGGTTCACAACTTATTTACTTATTAGAAGACAAAGTAAACTTAAACATTAAAAATACCCCAAAAATGATCATTCACCTTGGGAAATAGTTAAAATGGGAGTTCTCCAGGTATTGGTTCTAGGGCCATTGCTTTTATTATATATATATATATAGTGACTGCGTATGATCATTAATCATGTTACTGATATGCTATTTGCAGATGATACAAGGGTTTTAATAATGGATAAAAATTATGAAGATTTAAACAGAAAGTGAACCTTACTTTATTTTCTATTAGTCAATGGTTTGATGCCAATCAATTAATTTTAAATATTATATAAACAAACATATAAACTCCTATAAAGTCTGCTCAATCAAATTTGATGATTGAGTATAAAAATACAACCAGAGAGGAAGCAGCAAGAACAAAATATGTGGACCAAATACTTTCAAAATTGAGTGCTGCTAGTTTTGTAATTAGGAAGATGTTTCCTGTTCTACATTTCATTACTTCGTGAATGTAATAGTTTGTTTACTTCCACTCAGTTATTAAATAAGGGATCATTTTATGGGGAAATTCAACTAATGCATGTACATTTTTTAAACTAAAAAAGAAGATTATAAGAATTATGTATGGAGTAGAAGTTAGGAGATCTTGAAGGGGATTATTTGAAAAACTGGACATCTTGCCTTGCCAGCCAGTATGTAGTGTCTCTGATAGTATTTGTAGTAGATAATCAGAATCATTTTTACACAGGTTTGAATGTACACATATTATATACAGGAAACAAAAATCAACTTTACATCCCTACTGCAAATCTGTCTGCTTTTCAGGAGGTATTCTGTATCTCAGGAATTATGATATTTAATAGATTGGTCAGTAATATTCAGCATCTCAGGGCCAGTGGTGTACCGGGGGCGGGGGGTTGTTCAACCCCCCCTCCGAAATTCTGAAAGCCATCCAAAATCGTGCCAAACTCAACCAGATTGTGAAAACTGTTAAAAATTGCTGAATTTAGGACGCCAAAGCTCCAAAATGTTCGGAAAAAAGGCAGTAAAATTCTAAAACTACTTAGGAGTGCAATTGTTTTACATTAGCAATGACAAATAAATTGGTTGTCATCATAAATAGTCTTAAAGTACCAAAAATTAAGAAACTTTTACTATATGAAATGATATTTCATGTACCAAATTACAGCTGCCTTCAGGACCCTTGAATAGGGGGTACGGGACTACCGCCCCCAGATCCTCGTTCTCTGTCTGCTGTCCTCAACTGAATTTGTTGAACCCCCCAAATGGCACTGCTCAGGGATGAATGGGTGCGATTTAAGAATAAACGTCTTAAATGTCTTATTATTCGTTCTATTCAATTACATAATTTTTAGAACATAGTACAAGTACATTTTAGCTGTTTCTCAACCATTAATTAAATTCCTGTACTTGTGCTGTAATTAATGTTGTTTATTTTACTTATATTATAGAAACTGTAAGTTTATAATTCCTTCTTTTGTAATTATCGTCTTGTGGGTGTGTGTGTCTAACTATTCCGCGTCTGTTCAGCTGGTCAGAATGTTGCATATCCCTGCTGCCCCTGTATGAAAAAATGTGTCTCGACTACAGTCGCCGGAGTTGGAATAATCTCTGTTAATTCAAGGGTATAATTCGCGCCTCTGTCGTAAGAGGTTACTAATGGTGTCGATAGATTGCGGTAGCGATCAGGGACTATCTTAGTCGTACCAAAATGTCCAACAGATGGCAGACGTTCCATTTTGTGTGTGTGTTTTTTTTATTTTATTTTTTTAAAGCAAGTGTTCTGAGGGGCCTTGTGTGTTTGAACGTCTGATTCTGGGTGCTAATGATGTCTGTCGTCGGGATCACGACGCCGTGTGTGTTGGTGTATAGGTATCAAATTTTGGAAGAAATTCATTGTCTCTTTGTTCAGGGTAGTCAGTTACTAGCAATCGCAAGCTGCACAGTGGTGTCATTGTCATCGTTTCTCCCACCGATCTCTGGTTTCTGACCCCATAGTGACGTACAGCGCAATTCTAGCGCATTTTTTCCTCTGTAGCCTCCTCGCAGAGTTCTGTCAATTCCAGTACAACAAATTATGCTGCCCCTAGAATGAAGTCAGGTTTCCACTGAACACTGTTACTTATTTAATTATGTTTCAAAGTCGTATTTTAACAGAGTTTAGAATTAAGAAAATAAAATTTATCTCCTTTAAATGCAATCTGATAATAGTCAAGTTGTCTTTGCTGTTCGTGGAGGTGTGACGGCTTGGAGTAATGAAGACTATTTTTGGTTGTCACGTGGGATGATGGGTAAATGTATGCAACGCAGCTAGACAAGTCCGCGGATCATGCCTCGGCTTATTTCCCTTGGTATACATTAGGGCCCCTCAATGCCGCTCTGTCACGTTTGTATTGGTCATCTAAGCAGCTCTCCATACACGGTCACCGTCAAGCGAGTATAGACAGCAGACGCTCTGCATGTGTCTACCGCTTTGCTCACGTCACTGTGAGAGTAAAGCTTTACGTCAGAAAAAAGAGAGCGAGAGGTGTCAAAATTCATTCTTCAGTTCGTAATTGAAAGCTTCCAGTCGAAATTGGTAATAACTATCCAGCAGCAGGGCTATGTTCCGTAACACCACTGAGAAAACGACATGGTGTCTCCAAGTTTCTTAGAACTGCATTATTTTCCACCTCTGTAATCACTTTTGGTCAGTCAATAGGAAGGAATTTATGCAAACAAAAATGGGGCTTTCAGTCAAGAAGTGAAATATGCCCAACTTTTGACTGATCAGAACTGTGCATTTTAACAGTGCTAGTACAGCATCACCATCCCCCGAAGAAGCTTGATTTTGTGTGGCAACACTGAGACTCTTGCAGATCTGGTTTTAGAGAGAGAGAGGGAGAGAGAGATTAACTGATTTCACGTCACTCCGCACCTCATTTCCGACTTGTAAAAACGCGATAAATTAATTCAGCAGAATCATCTCACCTGGACGAGGACTAACACATATGTAAGCCTACGGTGAACTGCCAGATGGGGTGCGGGGGTTGGAGATGGGTGCAGTGTCCGTAATGTTTGTCTGATTTGAACCTAAATTGACATGGCTCGATAAATATTTGTGTTAAATTCCACGATATTAAATTTCACGAAAATTCGTGTAGCGGATCTTGATACGTTCCATGCGTACGGATGAACGCATAGAGCAATTTTAAGTGTATGGAGGTTATTTCCTACGAAATGATTGAGTAGGTTTTAAAGTGTTACTAGAACTAATGAAACTGCGGGAGTTTTTTGCTGTATTGAAACAACCCCCCCCCCCCCCCCACGAAAAAAAAAACCCCAGGAACAACAACGCATTTCCGGGTTGGGTAGCGGGGCTGGGTATGTCAACGGACACAATGCGAAAAACTAACAGAGAAAAGG
>Ga0123352_10010913_pt1 | contig 14296 bp, 7 predicted proteins | sample TergutLab28metaG_FD_89700 | JGI IMG/M metagenome (GOLD analysis project Ga0123352, IMG submission 89700) | Labiotermes labralis P1 segment gut microbial communities from Petit-Saut dam, French Guiana - Lab288 P1 | ecosystem: Host-associated > Arthropoda: Insects > Digestive system > Gut ... | reverse complement strand
TGTGTGTGTGTGTGTTTTCATCAAATTGATAAAAAATCTAGGGTATGCCAAGTCACGCTCATGTCCTTTCCATAACATGTAGTTTTCATACACAATTACGTGGGCTGCAGCTCTCTGTGTGAAATTGTGTAATCTGAACAACAGAGACGAAATTTGTTTCACCTTTTCAACAGAGAATGAAGATGAAAATGCAAAATGAGTAAAGGAGAGTAAGATCACTGGCGAAGAATAAAGGTATGAAAGAGAAGATCTGCCTTCAATTTTAAAACGTTTTTTTTTTCTACTAGTAAATGAAAGAGTTGTACTGGGATGGATGCAGACCGCGTGGGAGGGAACACTTCCGAGATTGGAAGGGATACAAATAAAAGGTGACATCACTTGAATTAATGACATTTTCAGTAAAGAGGAAGAAAAGTGTGGAGCAGCAACTCTGTCAGAATTCCGAAACGTAATAAATTCTGTAATGTGCAGAGAGTTTGTAGTCGCGCATACAAATGAACTGATCGTTTTAGATGCCAGATTTAAAGTTGTTTTCTAAGGATCAAATCGATGGGCATTACGCAGCTTCGAATTTAATCCATTGTTGCGACAGTATACATTATATTGCTATTTCCCATTTAGTAATTGCTATTTTCTGTTTATTGTCTAATGGCACAAAAACAACATACTGCAGAATCTTCGGCTTTTTCAGGCTCAAATAATATGCCACATTTTTTCCTATTGGAAAGTGCAATGTTTGTTCAGAATTCGAAACTTTTTATCATTTCAATGCACAACCGTTGTGTCTGACACTCCGTGAATATGGTGTCAAAATACAGTTTCCATGCCATGAAAGCATGTAGGGAGAGTAGAAATATAGCTCTACTGCATCTTAACCTCGGCGCTAGATGGTCTCCGACCGCTTTGGCCCCGGGAAAGGATCCCAGTACGCATCGAATAAGAGAGGGGTTGGGCCTCAGAGTCATTCTGGGTATTTTGATGATGAAACATTCTGATTTACCCAAAAATATATTCAAACTCTTTCCCGTGTTGTACTACAGACCTAACACAGGATATGAAGCCATTTACTCCATATTGTGTCAATATTTATGATATAGCTACTGTGTACAGTTACACAGTTATTTACCTTGCATTCTGGTATCCAGAACGCTGTGAAGACCGAGCATGTTAGGGAATGAATAGATTTAACATGAGCACCACGTAGTTTCAGGGTGAGTGTTTTGCTTGCCCCTGTCCTTCACACTACCTTCACAAGCTGAAAGCATTTACTCTGAGTGTTTCCCATGGGTTTCTGCGTGCTGTTCTGCTATATTTCTTGTATACACCCCTGTAAACGCCATCGAACATGATGTGTGCCAGCAGGAAAATTTGTCACTTCATATAAAAGAAAAAGCAGTTTTGAAAAATATGATGCTAACAGTCATAATAATCAACAGAATTTAAATGTAGAGGAAAGAATCTCTGTTAACAGGTTGGTAAGCCTTACTAAATAATCAGTTTGTAGTAAGGAACAAATAAGTTTCCCATCAGAGCAACAAATAAAGCCAGTCTGTAAAATTAAAGGAAAGTTCTTAAGTGAAGGAACAAAACACACAAAACAACTTAATGCCGCAAGAAATGTTTCAGAATTGTTCTACAGCCTCAAACTTCAGCTTCTGGTACCCTCATTTCTACAGCCCTCCTGTCTCCTCCAGATATTCCTGACCAAAGCTCCCCACATACAGACTTTACTTGGAAGGTAAAACTGTTTTATGTAATATTTAAATTTGTTTTAGTAGACATTCACTTTATTAATATTTATTTCCGTCAACACAACTATATAATATAGGCATGAGTTAAAGCTAACGCAACATGTTTCGACTTAAAAAGTCATCCTCAGGCTAAGCTAAGAACCATGAAGTTCTTTACAGTGTGGTTGAGCGCATTTGGGATTTTTTATTATATAGTTGTGTTGACGGAAATATGTATTAATAAGTGAATATATAGAATCAGTACACAACGGGATGACTTCGTTCAAATTGTTTTAGTAGATTTTAGGCATGTTGCTCCAAACGACAAGAAGACCCATTACCCAGAAGACTTCAAGTCCCAAGCATACCAATTAAAATATCCTACACCTCTAATGTAATAATGGCAAGAGAAGCAATAATAAATCAGGTCCTGCTGCTTGTGCACAGGGCTGACAGTTTTACCAACTTCATGTGCCACATGCCTAGAAATTCTGGGAGCCTGAACCTCTTGGGAACCTAAGGGCCTATCCAAAACTGTAATTGATAGCTTTACCTTGTAGCTACCGCTTCTTAGTGTGGGCCTGTAGTTGTATTTGTAATTGAAAGTGTGTTAGTCTTGTCTCAATAAATACCGAAAACCTGTAAGATCATTCTGTATTGTGCCATATGTATTTACATAAGAACTGAGCATGTAAGTTAAATATGTAACGCCCCACAGAAACTAGTTTAGTCTTTCCACTGTAATTCCAGGGTATGAGTTACTTGCATAGCAGTGACGTTCGGTCCCATGGCTCACTCAAGTCATCCAACTGTGTGGTAGACAGCCGATTTGTTCTCAAGATCACAGACTTTGGCCTGCACAGCGTACGCTCGTGTGCAGAAGGTGCTGATGACAAGGACTCCTATGCTTACTGGCACAGTAAGTAGGCCATACAGAAAGTGCACGCTTATTTGTTGCATGCAAACATTATGTGCACTGGAGAGATGAGAGAGGCATACAAAATTTTGGACAGAAAATGTGAAGGAAGAGATTACTTGGAAGATTTTTTGTTGGGAGGATGATATTAAAATGGAACTTTGTGAGCTATGGTGGGAGGGTGTGGAATGGACCAGTGGGGAAATCCAGTGACCACTGTAAAGCATCTGCATGTTTCATAAACAAGGGAGAATTTTTACATTATCTGAGCCAGTATCAACTTCTTAAGGCCTTTGGTATTAATTAATCATAGTGCCTTCATCATCGATTCATGTTTTCTTCCTGGTTTCTATAAATTATGTCTGAAGCTTTGTTTTATGAAGAGTGGCACAGAGCAGACAAGCACATTTCAGAAGGCACTTTTGTGCTACGACTAGAGGTTGGGGGGGACAAAGTCCGCACACTGTGAGAGTGGTGATGTCATGTAATTTAAAAACTTGTTCATTGGTAATTGATCGGTAGATTATGTAGTGTGGTAATGAGCACAAAAAGCATTTTTCTGTATTGGGTACCCCATAGCTGAAGTTCAAGGTTTTACAGACTTTTTAATCTTATAAAAGTTATTATTCTGTCCCTAATAGTCTTTAAGTGGCATGCTAAGTGGTTCTCTGTTCACAAACAGGCCTCTGCTGGGTTAATGTTTTCACTTAAAATACTGCCATTATATACAAAGTAAAATTCCTAATAGACATCCAATGAATATTACAGATATGATGTTCCATATGTGTAGTCATGTAGGTATCTGATATTTAGGGTCATCACAGTGACAAATAATAAGATTATGAGCTTGAAAGATGTACTGCCACATATTTCAATACCTCGATACTTGCTTGAAGATTCATGTCACCTGTGACATGTTGCTGTGTCTAGAAAAGACTCATCTGAGACATCAGGAACTACTCACAGAGTGACACACCATCACATCCCAGAAAACCTGAATCTCCAGCAACACAACAATGCGAATCTCGTATCTCGCATGTTTCCTGTTGGTTTGCTTATGGCCCAGAAGATCACAGTCTAAACATTCCAGTATTGTAAGAAAGTGAGATCCCCCAAGGTGACTGCACTACATGTGTGATGTAGCTAACAAAGTGGCTAGCGTACAGACTGGACAATCAAGGAATCATGGTTTGACTCCTGGCAGTGGTCTTTTCTCCAGAGCATCCAGCTTGGCTCCTGCACCCATCCAGCCTCCTATTCAGTGCGTACTGGAGATTTTTTCTTTGGGGGTAAATGGGCAGGAACATGAAGGTGGCAGTATACCACTAGCTAGCCCTAACATGCAGAGTGAGTGGAGCAATAACTCCACTCCCCCATGTGCCTTCATGGTGTGTACAAGGACAATATGATCATACCTTTCCTTTTCTTTACTCTATTTTTAAAGTCCTTTCTGTCACATTTTGTACATCACCTTAGCCTTGAGATTTAGATGTTTTGCAGATGAACGACTTGTATGGGACATTAAGTCTCGTATATCATCAAATGTGTAATTTGACTGCTGTCTTGGCATTGTTTGTAGTGTGTAATTAATAATTAGCCATAGAATTATATGCTGCAGTATGAAAACAATATTAATTTTCATAAAAATCTAACATTTATTTCAAAAACAAAATGAGGATGTACTCACACAATTATGTTGTTGTCCTGCAGCAGGTTCAACAAATTTTCCAAAAATGTTGGAGCCACCTCAAACTTTCAGGAACCAGAAAGGTTACATGAAGCAAGTTACATACTGAGGACCCACACATGTTAGGCGTCACCACATATAGTTTAGTTGCTGGGGAGACATGGTACCCTGGATTTATGTAGCCCTGTACTAAAGCTTTCTGTAAAATAATACGATTGTCAGTTCCATCGCACATTCGTGGAAATGCTGAGTGAGGCATGGGAGATTCTTTTTTGCTGTAAAACTCTTTTATGGATGCACTGTTCTTATTCCATGCCTGCTCTAACTTTGTGAGGGGCATTTTTTACCTGAAACATGTAACAGTATACTTAATTTGTATGGCATTTCAAAATAATGAATGGTTTGGGATGATGTACACAATGCAAATTATTTGCTTGCCAAAAATTGGACTGTGTTGATTTGTGTTGGTATAGTGTGTAGTGAATGTGTTACTAGTATGGGCAGGACTGTCTGATGTTTCTGTATTGTTGTTGTATTTTTGTTCTTGTTTAGTGAAGTATTATTTTGAAAAAGGGGTCAAACTTGACTACGTGGCTTTCATCAAGGTGTTTTTTGTATTAAAAGTTAGATGTTGCTCCTCTTCATTGAACTTATGTAGTCCCATCTTCACATATTGCAATATTTCTATTATGTTGTTACCACTTTCATGTCATCTATTTAGAATATGTGTCTTTATTATGCTGTATGGCTTGCAGTTGTTTGTTGAATTGAATTTGGAATGACTGCCTGGTTGTTGAACATATTACTGGGGGGCAGTGTATGCAATTTAGTTTGTAATTACAACAATTCTGAAATTCATTGCCCTTTTGGTTTTATTACTGTAAATTTTTGGATGGAATTATTTTTTCTAAATGCTATTTTTATGTCATTGTCCTTAAAAGTCTAGTTACTGGTTCTGTCTCTTTTGTAGTGTATGTAACAGTTGCTCACTTGTTTCCATATCATTTTTATTTTCTTACTTGTGTAAATTTGACAAGTTTTGTGCAAGAACACTGAATGGTTTCTTATTATCATATTTAAGTGAAAAAATGAAACATTAACATCTTCATGTTTTAGTCTTTACATTGTCAAATAGCAGAAGGGAAGACAAAAGATTCTGAAGCAAACATTGTCAGGATTTAATCTGATCCTAACTTCCTGTCTTTAGGTTTGTGTCTTATGTGTAGATGTTGGAAGTGTTATACCAACCAAATAAATATTGGCTTTTCTTTTCTCATCCATTTTTTAGCTACAGGGAATATTTAAGTTACATAGCATCACACTGTCCACTCTATTCTTATTGCCACTGTGAGTCCTCTACATCACTCTGTAATTAGACATTTACTCAGATGATGGTGGCTGCAGAATGCTTGGAAACATTATTACTGCTGCAACATAAAATTCCACTGAAGGTTGAATGCCACAGTTACATATCTTCTGTTACTGTCTGCAAGCTTTTGATTGTTTAGTGTTATCTGAAGTTATCTCAACTGTACCAAATTATCAGAAGGTGTCTGACTTGTTTAAGTATTTGGTTGCTGGAAATAATACTAAATTTGTATGTTTTCAGAACAGCTGTGGACAGCTCCTGAATTGCTACGCACGGAGTCACAGAGGCCTCCTGAAGGTACTCAGAAGGGAGATGTGTATTCGTTTGCAATCATAGTGCATGAGATCATTACACGGCAAGGTCCATTTTACTTGCACAACATGGATCTCTCACCACGAGGTGAGTTTTTTAGCATTTTGCACATAAAGGCTGGGTAATCAAGGGATTTGCTTTAATGGTTTCAATATTGATCCATTAGTCATAGCGCTCTTACTGATGTTCTTCTCAGTAGCTTTATTCATCTGCCTAGAAAGACATCCCTATCAGGGCATCTTCTTTGCATATTTGTAATAAAATATTAAAATTTGAAGATTTTGGAATATGGTGCATAGGTGTTGACTGGTAAATAGTTACCAAATATCAAAGGAGCTTGCTGTCATCCATGTAGCCCAAGACTCTTGGTAACTATGTATCAGTTGATATGGCAACAATATCCCAACACATTAGAATGCAATTCAACACCACTGTTAGAAACTCAGAACTCACATCTTAAAATTTGCTGTAACATGCTACCAAGTTTGGTCCAGGAAAGTTAATTATATCAGTTATACATTTATATGCATGTGCACATGCACATGCATGCATGCACACATACACAAACACACACAGACATAAAATTCATGATATTCAAAAATTATTTTAAAAAATATATTATCAATTAACAGAATCAAATTCTGTCTCATAGGGTTACAATGAATTAGTTGAACAAGCTCTCTGATGGAAACTATGGAACCTGAGTGTTTGTGTAATAGGCCTACCCTCAAATTTAACAACATAAGTCAAATATTGTGGTCTTATGAATTGTGCCTTCCAATAGTTTGGTGATAAGTATAGTTTTTAGGAATAAACTGCTGCCACCATCTTTAGGACAGCTGATATCCTCCAAAACTACCTACCAAAGTAGGTACATGAAATCACGTCCCAGAAGACTGTAATCTCAGTATGTTGTGCCATGACAAGCCCAAACCTGTCGTCACAGTGCAAATACAGCAATACTAATTGTCAAGAGTGTCTGCATTGTTTCATATTACCTGGTCTGTCCTTGTCATTTGTAAGCAGACCTGCTCATTGCTTAGTTGTTTACTTAAAGAGGACATCTATACATTTCCATCTACCAAGATTCCAGTTTGAGACATAGATATTTTGCAGATACAGTCTTGTCTATTTTAGGTAAATTGCTGGAACTCTGTTTTTGCAAACTGAATTTCTCTTTCCGAAGGTGAACCCACAGAGTGCTAAGAGCCAAAAAATATTTTTTTTTGTGCTGCCTGAGATACATATTTGTCCTACCAAAAAATGTAAACTTCTTTAAAACCTCTACTGTATGTTGTTGGTCTTGAAAATCTGATTTGTATTTAGTTTCTGTAAATTTCCAGGTGTATTGGAATAATATGGCCAGAAATTAAATTTGCTCAGCAGCTTTTAGTTGACATTCCCATGACCATATTTAATCAAAAACCATCATGTAGTTTTGTAGTGAAAGTGCAGAAGTGCAGATGAACACAGCATCCACATGCGGTATCAGTGTTGTGCATTTTGTGCAACACAACTGAAACAAAAACTCCAGCAGTGTCTCTAATGCAGGTATAACTTGTAACAGTCTTGCTTTGTCAACATGTAAAATGCAGTTAAAAAGATTTTATATAAATTATATTCACCTCAATATATTGAATGTTATCAACCATGTTAGTTCACGTTTATTCACCATTTACATATCAAAGGATTACTAAATCTCAGTAAATGTCCCTGGTCAACTTGCTAATTAGTGATCCTGTTCACTTAACTACAAGCAGCTTGCTACTTTGATGTGTGCTTATTTCTGCACTCTTTTCACACATGATGGTGGGATTTTTTGTACAGATGTTATGCATTTTTAAAGGTTTATGTACGGATGTATTACTTTTCTGTGAGTTAAAATCATCAATATTTGTTTGGTATTTTCAACCGGTGCATACTTTCCCTTGCATTTACAGAAAGTTTCATTATTCCATATATGACCAGTGTTCTTTCTTTCCATGAAGGGCTCATATCCTGTATCATACCAGTTCTGACTACATAACTTGAGCAATTCATGTGTATGTGTATTTTTATTACTCATTGCAACATATCTAACATTCATTTTTCAAGATGTTTAAAAATTATAAAATTTTTCCACTCGTTTAGGAGTGGAGAAATTGCTTTTGGTGAAACTTGCCATGAATGTGAAATTACATGGTTACATTCAAGTGACGTTTGATGAGTCACACGTTCAGATTCATCAAATCAGGTGTGAGAGTTTCCATGCTTAGAAACACTTAGTAAGTCTAGTTTACATGATTATATTGAGTATCAGGATTAGTAATGTGTTCAACAAAATTTAATTTTATAGTCCATGAACATGCTTATTTAAATCCTAAAAATTAATTCACTATAATATTATATTTCAAAATCTTATAGTAACAGATTTTGAAGAAGCTTGTTCCATTAATGTTGCAAATCGATACATAGATGTGGAGGAACATATTTATGCCATATTTTATGAAACAGTACTACTTCCAGTTAGAATTTTATACAAATTCCATTCATGCACTTAATTCGCTTAAATACTGAATAACTTTCAGTTATGCCCACATAATTCAATTAGGTGTGTCATACCTATGTAATAAGAACCAACAAAATGCACACTTTTTACATTAATGCATGCATGAAATAAATACCATAAAACTGCAGGTACAGGTCTTCCTGGGGACGAAAACTTGGATGTTCGAAACATGTCGAAGACAATGTAATTTAATTCAATCATTAATGTAAAAAGTGTGCTTTTTGTTGGTTCTTATTACATAGGTATATCACAATGTGCGGTTCAAGAAACGTAAAATAGGTGTTTTACAGTTTCATCTATGTAAAAGGGATATATTATATTTTATGTTAGTTAAGAATGGAAATTTTGGTGTGTTTTGAATTAAGTGTTCAGAAAGGGGACCAAAGAACTCATTACATTTGTCTGCCTGTCCACTCATATGCAGTTAACATCTCCAGACTGATGAACAGGCATTCATGTAATGTGATACTGGGGACATGGACTGCACTGTTGGTCCAGTCCAGTTAGGGTTAGAATAGCATGGTAATGACTCTTTACAAAAAACTCATACAGACGTGAATGCTCACAACTCAAGTGTAAATTGCTAAGTATTTAACGACATGAAAGTCCCATGAGAAAGTCATCACAATAGGGAAGCATGTATCTCACTCCCAGTACACCTTTTCCCATAATTCTTACAGTTTTGAATATAATTTAGTAAATGGAGTGAAAACTCCATATTTTTATACTATGTTAAATTTTCTGACTCATGAAGTATTATTTAGTTAAATGTCAGGCGTCACACTTTGTACAGTGCATAGGGCGACACATGCCTGTTATCATTGTGTTGGGATATTGTAGAGAACCATTGTGATAAAGCTGTGAGCATGAATAGAATCGTTGGTCCCTTCATTTAATGTGTTCAGAATCTAATTTCATGTTCATTATGAAAAAGATGCATTTTTTTGTGGGCACCTCCAATTTGTTGTGTCTTTGCGGTGAAAACTTATGATTTACACAGGAAATATCTGCATTGTGACCATGCAGGTTATGTGTTTGAAGATGGAAGAAGTATCTTAATTTCAAATGCTAGAACCCAGAATGCTGGAACATGAATCATCCTCACTATGAACATCATAAATATTCGTGAACTCTAGGAAATAATTCGATGATGCTTAGGAGCAATAAAATTATCATTGAAATAATATGGTAATTATTACAAATAAGTCCAGGGAAAAGAGTCCTTCTTGAGAAGCTGATTGTAGTTCAGCTGATCGAGAATTCTCTGCCTTGTATGTCACTTGGAATTTTATTACTGTGTTGCTGTCTTAATACTAGTGTTTCACTGGTTCCTGTCCTGAATCTGATGAATCCAGTCCTCAACCTCACATTCATCATCATCCATCACGAGTTAGTACTTACCCCTTTAAATTCCGAGTTAATTCCCATCTGCCTTTTGCTAGCACTATTCGGAGCTCACCATATTCTCCACGTTAACAGGCAAAGGGTTCATAGGCCTGTTTCGACCTAAAAGTTCATCTGCCATGAGTACTAATACCATCCTTTTACATGTTTGGCTTTCATCCATTTTAATATCATACTGCCATTTGTGCTTAGATCTCTCAAGAGGTCTAATTGCTTCAAATTTTCTGACCAAAACTTTGCACATGTATCATAGCCATGAGGGCACATACCGTACCTACCTTATCGTCTTTCATTTGGTCATGCTTATAACATTTAGTAAAGCGTTTGTAAATTATGATATCCATTATGCAGTTTTCTGTACTGTCCTGTTTTTTCGTCCATGTTAGGTCCAAATGTTACCTCCGCCACTATGGTAAAAAAAATCCTCTTAGTTTTCAGTTCATCTTAAAGCGAGGGACATCAATTTTCACGCCCATACAAAGGGACATATGTAGTACAGTTTGTATGTTTCCAAGTAGGAGAGACAACGTTCGTTGCAGTCAGAGCAATAACACTCCTTCGTGCCCGGGAGGTCTCGGGTTCAAATCTAGGTCCAGAGAATGGCTATCCAGACATTCATTTTGTAGTTTCCCTCAGTCCCTTCAGGCTAAGAACCCTATAATACTTCAGATTAAGTCATGACCGTTTCTTTCCAAATCCTTCCGAACGTCATTAATTATTGTGTGATTCGGTGTTACATAGTCTTAGCTACTGACAGTCATAAAACAAACCGTGCGTTAAAAAAAAGTCTGACAATGTAGCACGTAAGCACGTGTTACAAGCAGAGCTATTGATCTCGTCTGTCGTACAGGCCCTATTGTTTACGTCACAACCACTTGTTGTTCCTTTCACGCCCCTGGCGGGAGACGCCAGAACTACTACGCCAAACGCCTTAACTGCTTGTTGCAAATAGTTTAAAATTCTGCCGGTTTGTGTCTTGTGAAGCTGGTCAGCGTCGACGTGACCTCTCACATGATATCGATATATCGAAGCTGAGGGTAGGATGCGCAGGATTCTAGAGCAAGTTGTAACCGGGAGCGTTGATCGATTGGTCCAGCAGTAGCGCCGGTGTCTGAGCGACGGGAAGTCGCGTTCATAGCGACGAAGTTTTAGGTTAGTGGGGCAAACAGTGGAACATGTCTGGAGCATCAGCCGATTCCCTGAGGTTGCCTATAGTTGGGGGCGGTAGTGGGTCCCCTGGAGGCGGCGGAAGCAGTCCTGGGGATGTCCCGTCTCCACGCCACGCGCTTAGCCCTCTCCTTGAAGTTCGTCGCCCGCACTGCACACTCAACTGTGCTTCGTGTACTGCCGTACTCGAAGAAAGATTTAGGCACAGTAAGTACCAACGTTAGCCAGGCGCAGGAATACCACAGTTAAACAGGCACAGTTTTCGACTTTTCTCTTGGTTTTTTAATATTTCCATGTATTTCTGTCGATGTGGACACTTTCAATTATCTAATTCGATGTATTCCTGCCCACAGATAACTTTTCGTTATGATGGCCAGGCGCCTAAATTATTTGATAGCTTACTCGTGCCTGATAGCTTAATCCCTGTGGCTGTGCCAAATGTTAGGTTTCTTCTCTTGATGTGGTTTCAGCCCTGTAATCTCCGCTGGTGTAGACTGTGCCTTCTGAGTACTGACACCGTGCAGTCTTGCAGATAGTTACCAGCTCATTAGAAATACGCGCTGCCACCACCGTCAGGGTTGTCCTTCAGTACTGTAAATCGAAAGCGAAGCTCTCACACTTGAAAAATTTGTTCCGATAAATAATGGCCGTGAGTTACAACTGATGTTTTTCCTATAAAACGTACTGAATTATAACCTTCCAAGTCATGGCTGACGAATTCCTGTCGTAATTATTACGTAACACTTGACATCAAATTTATGAGACACAAATTTGTTATTACTTTATGTAGAAACATGTATTTAAATTTTGTGGCTTCATTTTTTTTTTAAATACCGAGCGGCTTTTCTTTTCTCTGACAATAGTCTAATCCATATAGTGTTCTGCATCTTTCTCACACAAAGTGTTTATGAGTTTTTTGTTATTCTCACAATAAATAGGGATTATTTCCCTGAACAACATTAACCGGTTGGTCTCCATTATGGAGACGCAATGTTTTTGCGGTGGGGTAGGAACAGACTTGTTCATGTAATTCCAATAAACTTCGGCCTTCACTTCCTTGAATGTTCGGTCTTCAAAGGGTGGTTTCTTTTGCCATTTCGTATTGGGACTTCAGGTGTCGGGTAGGCCATGTCTTACACTCTGGCAGTCGAATGAACGAAATATTTTCAGTTTATGTTTATTGCTTACCTTGCGCTGCAGTCTCCGAACTGATCTGATTTATCCATAACGAAATTTGCTTTTAATTAGTGTTGTTCTCTTCGGAGTAGTTTCCTTAGGGTTTCGTATAACGAGCCTGGTGACTCCACTCACTTTCGAAACATTTCCTGTAGTGTATTTTTCGAAATTCGCAGTGCGTCCCAAGATATTGCTTGAATCGTGGTGATACCATTCGATCTTTTTCCCTTTGACGCTACATTGAGTTTTGGGAAAAGCAAGAAGTAATTTTGTTTGTAGCGAGAAGTCCACGCAGAGACAAAGTAGAGTGAGACCTTGCGCTGTGACGTGCAGAACCTAATCCCCCGACTTTGAACAGACCAAAATCAAATTCCCAACATATTAGCAATTCCACGAATGGTGGCTCTTTTGTTCTAGAGGTCATGTTTCTTCACGCGATCCACATTTAATCTCTTTTGCTCGTCAAGGGACGCCCCGTTCTTTCGGCATCTTCAACAGAGGTCATTTTCTAGGTACGCCAAAATCGGCAATGGAACAACACACCCTTTTGCCTAACCAAACTTTACGCAACGATTATACATGCCACAGTCTTATTCCAAGCAGGAAATGACCCAATAGATCCAGCTGTATCTACGTGTGGCGGTAGAATCTTGTGCTAGAAACAGCAGTGTCACCTCGCGATCAGTCCAGAAAGTATTTGCTCTCACCAAGTATCAGTTAAAATTTCGCGCAAAATTTCAATGTCTTTCTTAAAGTTTGCTATCCAAATGCTGTCAGTTCTCCATTATTTGGACTGACGTTGCCTAAACTGCAGTAGAAGAAACGTTAAGTAATCATTTACATTGTTTGGTTTACTGAGCGGCGTTAGGGCGGACCGGGATAGCGTAGTCGGCATAGCGACTTGCTATACGCCTGACGGTCCGGAGATTGATTCCCGGTAGGGAGGAGATTTTTGCACCCTTTCAGACGGGCCCTAGGTCCATTCATCTTCTTATACGATACACACCGGGTCATGCCCGGGACTAAAGCGGCCGGTGCGTTGTGTTAACCACCTATCCCCATCTAGTGCCGAGGTTAGAGGAAGAGTAGAATTATACCTTCTCTCTGTGCCTTCATGGCAGGTTATAGGGTGACATCTACTTCTTTGCCTTTTACTTAAACACGTTGTCATTAGCGCAGATGGTAGTGAAGAATGATTACCAGGCGTATTTTGAGAATTCTTTCCAAATTTGTGTGGAGGGAATGAGGAAAGCCACGAAATCCCCAGTCAGAATAGGTCTCAGAGTCGATGTTTGAACCCTGGACTTCTTTAATATGAATCAGGAACGCTACCCACTGACCGTAACGTGACCATTCCGTCAGCCTACCTTTCTACTGGCTCCCTTTTTATCAAGACAAGTAATCTATTGTTAAGTGTTCTTGAAGGGAACCGTGAAATGTCATATGAACCGAATTTCAAATAACTAACCTAAAATGAAACACATAGATCCCGACTGATTTTCGGCAGGCGCTGACGATTCGAATCTTTAAAATTCCAGGATAAAAATGTCGATTAAGATGCATGGGCAGGACGACCGGGCTTCATTCCACAATACAAGTTACTTTCCCTCTTTTAAATTTCTGGGAAGCTCCCAGCCACTGCAAAGTGGATACCAGGGAGTGTTTCTCTGTATGTAAAGCATCTGGGGCCTAACTGTGCCTACACACCTCTATCTCCTCTTGCAGTTGAATATGTAGAGCTATATCAAGTGATAACGTCTTTTTGCAAGTTTCAGTCACGATTTTATGTACATTTATCATGTCCCCATACGTACTGTATGTTGTGTCTTAGTGCACTTAGTGTTCATATTATTACTGTTATGATAAATAATAATATTTATTAACACTGCAATTGGGTGGTTACCCGGTGGCAGTGGTGTATACCATTAAACTCAATACATCCGTTACAATAAAATTATTACAACCATTAACTTCTAAACTCCCCTTA
>Ga0123352_10010912_pt1 | contig 14297 bp, 12 predicted proteins | sample TergutLab28metaG_FD_89700 | JGI IMG/M metagenome (GOLD analysis project Ga0123352, IMG submission 89700) | Labiotermes labralis P1 segment gut microbial communities from Petit-Saut dam, French Guiana - Lab288 P1 | ecosystem: Host-associated > Arthropoda: Insects > Digestive system > Gut ... | reverse complement strand
GTTCAGCCTGCGTTAATCTTGCCTCTTTGCGCGTTTCGAGTAATATCTGACTTGTATAAAAAGCGTATGCTTCTTCGTCGAATTTGGCTCTTTCGGGCGTTCCGTGCGCTCCAAATTCCGCTGCTAATACTGCGCTGTAATCACGTATTTGATTGTCGTTTGTGTACATAATATGCCTCCTTTATTTTTAGTGCTTTATTAATTTCGTTTTCGGGCAGTTTTTGCGTTTTCTTTTGAAATCCGTTAAAGAGAACAACAATACGGTCGTTATCAAAAATAAAAAACACACGATAAATGTTGCTTTCGTATTCCATTCGCAACTCAAACAATCCATCTCGTATGTATTTGATAAATTTAGTCGGCATACGGTCGCTTGTTTCAAGAAGCGAAATGATGTAATTTAATTTTACCAATTCTTTGGGCAATAAGGTTTCTATAAATCGTTCAAAATACCCACCATATGTTTTTATCCTTCTTTGCATAGTGCAAAGGTAGATATAATTGTACAATTATACAACTGCATTGCAGTTTTTTTACACAAAAAAAATTTACAAGTGAAAAAGTATTTTTATCTTTGCATTTGAAAAAAAAATCAGAACTCAAAATACAACATGTTTTTCTCTCAAACAATTGGTCAGCAAGCTGTAAAAGAGCGATTTATTCGCTCGGTTGCCGAAGCGCGAATTCCGCACGCTCAACTTCTGTATGGAATTGACGGAATCGGGAAATTGCCGTTGGCGATTGCTTATGCGCAATATATTTGTTGCGAAAATAGAAAAGAAAATGATTCGTGCGGTGTTTGTCCGTCGTGCGTGAAGTTTGGAAAATTGGCACATCCCGATTTACATTTTGTATTTCCGATTATCAAACCGACAGGAAAAACAACGGTTGTTTGCAACGATTTTATAAATGAATTTCGCGAAATCGTTCTCGAAAAAACGTATTTCAGTATTGACGATTGGTATGCCAAAATTTCGGGCGATGCGAAGCAAGGAATGATTTACACGAACGAAAGTGATGAAATTCACCGCAAATTGAACTTGAAAACCTACGAATCGGAATACAAAATAATGATTGTTTGGTTGCCCGAAAAAATGCACGATACGGCGGCAAACAAACTGCTGAAAATTTTGGAGGAACCTTACGAAAAAACGGTTTTTTTGCTCGTTTCCAATTCGCCCGACGAAATTATCGCGACTATTCTTTCGCGCGCTCAGCAAATTAACATTCCGAAGTTGAAAGACGACGAAATTGTCAGCGCGCTTTTGGCAGACGAAACGAGCGAAACAACGCTCGAACAGGCGAAAGATGCTGCTCGAATTGCGAATGGAAGTTATCTGAAAGCGAAAAATATTTTAGAGGAGGAAAATGAAAACAAACTGAATTTCGAGCGATTTGTTTCCATTATGCGCCTTGCTTGGCAGGTTGGAAACAAAAAAGACCACGCTTCGCTGAAAATTTTGCGCACTTGGGCAGACGAAATGGCGGCGAGTTCGGTTGGGCGCGAACGGCAGAAAAAATTTCTGAATTACGCACAGCGAATAGTGCGCGAAAATTTTATTTTCAACCTTCAACAGCCTGATTTGAATTATCTAACTTCTTATGAAACAGATTTTTCGGCTCGATTTTCGCCTTTTATAAACGAGCGGAATGTGGAAGATATTACGGCTGAATTTGCATTAGCCGAACGACAAATAGAACAAAATGTAAACGCAAAAATGATTTTTTTCGACTTGGTTTTGAAAATTATTATGCTTTTGAAAAGATAGAAATCAGAAATCAGAAGTCAGAAGTAAAATTCTGATTACATTTTTTCAAATAATTTGATTTTTCGCAAAAATATTCTATTTTTGTGGCTGAAAATTAAACAAGTGCTAACAAGCACTATTTATCCCGATTTATCGGGAAATAAGACATTTTAGAAAAAGCATTAGGCTTTTATCTTTCTCATTGAAAGTTTGACGACTGAAAACACTGAGAGATAAGTTTGATGTTCACGTGCGATGGCGTGAACTTAACTTATTTGTAGTGCAAGGTCACGTCAAACACCTCAATGAGCGGATATTTTGAGTATCACGCTTTTTTTATTGTCTGAAAACGAACAAATAAAAATCAAATAATTATTCACTAAAAAACAAAAAAGTATGAAAAAGTTTACTTTCAAAATCAACGAAGTCGCCGCAAATCAGATTGGTGCAATGAAAACGAGTTCAAAAAGTTTAATGAACGGAAGAGTATTCAAACTATTCGCTCTTATGATGCTTGTTGTAGGTTTTACTACTTTCAAATCGTGTAATAAAGACGAGCCGGCAACAAGTGTTGGAACGGATGTTCTTGAATTCATTCAATCTATCAACGCTTTTACCGAAGCAGAGGAATTTACACTTAGACGAGAAGAAGTATCGGGAAGCGAAAGAGAACACACCACCACAGAATTAATAAATGGTGTGAATACCACTACAACGTGGCGATGTGTAACAGAAAGATTCAGCGCATCCGAAAATCCGGAGAGTTTTTTTATGTTTAATCCTCTTGCTTCTGTTGTATGGGTTGGCAATCTTGTTCAAGGCAACTCGATACATACCGGAGTGCCAACAAGTATTCCGATTCCCACAGGCAGACGCCAGCCCGGATACATTACACTTGCTGTGGTTTCGGGCGATGGTTCGGGTACTGAAAACAGATTTTACCGCCGAGTAGAGCGAATGACAATGTCGCAAGTTACGCAAGCAAAGAATGAAATTTTAGCAGGCTTGGAAGGACACGGTCACGCTTTCTACAATGTAGATATAGACCACATACAATCTGCGAGCCATCTCAGTTTCAGGATGCGAGGCGGTTTTTCGGGCGGTGCTTCCAGAGTAAGTGCTGCGCTCAACGTGGATTGGAGTCAGTCGCTGACAAGAATGTTGGTGCAAGTTCACCAGCAATATTTTACGATGGTTTTTGACGACCCGGCAGGAATTAACGGAGTGTTCACGCCCGAAATAACGGTAGAGGATTTAGCACCTTATACAGGTCCGGGTAATCCGATAACTTACATATCGTCTGTAACTTATGGGCGAGTTTTTTATTTGCTTTACGAATCAACTGCTTCAAGAGAAGAATTAGAAGCCGCATTAAGATTTAGGTTTTTGAGAACGAGCGGCTCGGTAGAAGTAGACCACAGCGAAACAATGAATCGTACAACTGTTCGTGCAATGCAAATCGGAGGCGATGCCGCTCACGGATTAGACCAACTTTTGTCGTCTGATTTGACTACCGTTCAAAACTTTTTGGATGGAGGAGCAAATTTTAGTGCGCAAAGTCCCGGTGCGCCGATTTCATACACAATCAGGTATTTGAGAGATGCGAGTTTGGTTAGAATGAATAACACAATGGAATTTGAAGTGGAACAATGTGTTGCAATCAGTTCAACAAGAGATATGTCACATTTTAATATAGATTTCCACGAGTACAGAGTTAGCGCTACGCACTCAAATAATTTTAGGCATTGTCGTCATTATTTAGGGATTGAAGTAGGAATAGTCGATGGAAGAACAGGAACACGCAGGATTTTATCACGTCATCCCGAACACGCAGAACGCCTTTTTTACGGAGATGCAAGAAGTGCGACCTACGCAATTGATTTCAATCCAAGAATAAGTGTGCCAAAAGAAGATGCTTTATTTATACGCTTCAATGTCCGAAATTGGGCACAAAGACAATACAGAAACGACATAGGAAGAAATCGAACACCAGAGGGCGCAAGCATCTATGAGAGAATAGTTATTTTTGATTACGATTCGGCGAGTGGAAGTTGGATTGCAAGGGATGACAATAGCGTTGTTCATTCTAACCAAATTAGATTTGTTACGTTCAATTCCCCAAATTTTAATACCTTTGTAGTTAGCAATCACATTACCTATACGATAAATATAGATGAGGATGTGGAATAGGTTTTTCTTACGCAGGTAAGAAATAAAATAGTTTCCGTAATTTTTGTTCACTCAAAAGTTACGGAAATTGTTTTATTGTGTGAAATTATTTCGTATTTTTGCAGGGTAATTAAAACAAAATGAACAGCATAATATCTCAAAATATTGCACAAATAAAATCGGTATGCGACAAGCAACAGATAAAATCCTTGTTTGCATTCGGCTCGGTATGTACCGATAAATTTAACGACCAGAGCGATATTGATTTATTGGTAACGTTCAAGCCAATGGATTTTGGCGATTATGCAGATAATTATTTTCAAACGGCAGATATGTTTGAAAAAATTTTGGGTCGTAAAGTGGATTTGGTAACGAATAAATCGCTGAAAAATCCGTATTTTGTAAATTCTGTCAATCAGACTAAAATACTTTTGTACAATGGATAGTGAAGTTAAAAAATATCTGTACGATATTCAAGAGTCAATCAATTCCATAGAAAGTTATCTTGGAAAAAAGCGCGATTTTAATGTTTATGCGAAAAAGAAAATGCTTCGTCGAGCCATTGAAAGAGAGTTTGAGATTATGGGCGAGGCAATGAACAGAATAGACAAATTGCTTCCCGACATTGAAATTTCAAGCAAACAGCAAATTATCGGAATGAGAAACAGAGTGATACACGGATACGATAAAATTGACGATGGCATCGTTTGGGGAACAATCGTCAGACATTTGCCTGTTCTGAAAGAGGAAATTAATAAATTGTTGTGTGAGTAATTTCTCAAAATTCAAAAACAGCCGAGAACTATCTTGTTTTTCGGCTGTTTTTTTACGCCCAAAACACAAAAAAATCTCACAAGTAAAAAAGTATGCTTATCTTTGCAACTGAAAAACAGAAAAGAAGTTACAAGTTACGAGTTACAAATGTTGCTCTGAAAACTCGTAACTTGTAACTCGTAACTACTAAAAAATGGATTTTAAACTCGATATTGGCGGTTGTTGTATGAACAAAAAAGGCTGCCACAAAACAGGAGATAAAAAATTAAGTGTGTATGATTGGATGTGCGATTTGCCTGAAACAGAATCGGATACGGATTTTGTTGAGGTGCAGTTTAAAAATACGCGCAAAGGCTATTTTCTGAACAGCAATAAAATTCCGCTCGAAAAAGGCGATGTGGTTGCTGTTGAGGCATCGCCCGGACACGATATTGGCGAAGTTACGTTGAGCGGTCGACTTGTGCTTGTGCAAATGAAGCGGAATAATATCAATCCTGAAAAAATCGAAATTCGCCGTGTGTACCGCAAAGCGAAAGACAGCGATATGGAAAAGCACAACGAAGCCAAAAAACGTGAGCAAGGAACGATGATTAAAGCACGCCAAATTGCTGAAAATATGAAACTCGATATGAAAATTGGCGATGTGGAATATCAAGGCGATGGCGGAAAAGCGATTTTTTATTATATTGCAAACGGACGCGTGGATTTTCGTCAGTTGATTAAAGTTTTTGCCGAAACTTTCAGTGTTCGTATCGAAATGAAGCAAATCGGCGCGCGCCAAGAAGCAGGCAGAATCGGCGGAATTGGTGCTTGCGGTCGCGAACTTTGCTGTTCGCAGTGGATGAAAAATTTCAGTTCCGTTTCCACGAGTGCGGCGCGTTATCAAGATATTTCGCTCAATCCGCAAAAACTTGCCGGACAATGCGCCAAACTGAAATGCTGTATGAATTTCGAGGTCGATGCGTATGTCGATGCGTTGAAAGATTTTCCTTCAAAAGAAATTCAGCTGGAAACAATCGACAGCGTTTTTTACCATTTCAAAACCGATGTGTTCAAAGGTTTGATTTCCTATTCTACTTCGCCCGATTTTGGCGCGAATGTGGCAACCATCACCGCACAGCGCGCTAAAGAAATCATTGCAATGAACAAAAACGGCAAAAAACCGCACTCGTTGGCTGGTCGAACGGAGGAAAAATCGGACGTGAAAATGAATCCGATAGATTATGAAAATGTAGTCGGACAAGACAGTTTGACGCGTTTCGACAAAGATAAACGCAGAGGCAACGCGCGAAATAAAAACAGGCGAAATCACAACAATAATAACAATCAGCCAAAAGTGTTGAAAAAACCGAACAACAACAATGCGAAAAATGAAAATTAAGACTGCTTTTTTCTTGCCGATATTATTTTTTCTTGCATCGTGCGGAAGCGACAATATTTACTTCAAATATCACTCGGTCAATCCCGATGGTTGGCACAAAGACAGTCTTTTTGTCTTTAATATTGATGTTGAAAATCCGCATCGTTACTACGATGTATATATCAATGTTCGCCACGCGCCCAATTTTCCGAATCAAAACTTGTGGCTTTTCATTTCCAAAATTTCGCCCGATGGCGTTTTGACCAACGATACGATTGAGTTCTTTTTAGCCGACCATCGCGGACGTTGGCTCGGTAGAGGAGCAGGCTCGATAAAAGAAATGCAAGTGCGTTACCGAGAGGAATTTAAATTTCCCGAAGCAGGAATTTACACGTTTAAAATTCAGCACGGAATGCGCGCCGAATATTTGCGCGGAATAACCGAAATCGGAATGCAAGTAAATTAAAAGCACGCAGATGACGCAGATTTTTGTGATTAACGCAGATAAAAAACAAAAAAATCTGCGTTAATCTGTTCAATCTGCGTCATCTGCGTGCCAAAACAAATAAATATGCAATTAACAACGATTAAATTAAGCCGAAAAATGAGTTGGATTATTTTACTTACCGCCGGATTGTTTGAAATCGCGTTTACTTTCTGTTTGGGCAAAGTTCGCCAAACCATCGGAAACGAAATGTATCTTTGGGGCGCGGGATTTTTTATCGCTTTTTGCATCAGTTTACTGCTTTTGGTCAAAGCCACACAAACACTTCCAATCGGCACGGCATACGCCGTTTGGACAGGAATTGGCGCAGTCGGTACGGTTTTGATTGGGATTTTCGTGTTCAAAGAGCCGGCAACTTTTTTACGATTATTTTTCCTTACAATGCTGATTGCTTCGATTATCGGATTGAAGGCTGTTTCGTAAAGCCCCCTAAATCCCCCACAGGGGGACTTTTTGAAAATGCAATATAATAACAATATGTGGCATATGTCCGAAAAATAAAAATAATGAATTTTAAAAACAAAGAAAACCTCATAAAGTCTGAAAGTCCCCCTGTGGGGGATTTAGGGGGCTTGTCTAAAAACATCGCCATATTCGCTTCAGGTTCAGGCTCAAACGCCGAAAACATTGTACGATATTTTCAAAACAATGAAAATATCAGCATTTCCCTTGTTTTGTCCAACAAATCCGATGCTTTTGTCCTCGAACGTGCAAAAAATCTGAATATTCCGACGGTTGTTTTCTCTAAAAAAGAAATGGAGGAAACCGACAAAATCCTCGAAATTTTGAAAGAATATGAAATTGATTTCATTGTTTTGGCAGGATTTTTACTGAAAATTCCCACGTATTTAGTCGAGGAATTTCCCAATCGAATTATTAATATTCATCCCGCGCTTTTGCCGAAATACGGCGGAAAAGGAATGTACGGTCGTTTTGTACACGAAGCGGTTGTTGCACAAAAAGAAAAAGAAAGCGGAATTACCATTCATTTTGTGAACGAACATTACGACGAAGGTGCAATTATTTTTCAAGCCAAATGTGCGGTTTCGCCAACCGACACGCCCGATGACGTTGCTCGAAAAATCCACGAATTGGAATATGAATATTTTCCGAAAGTGATTGAACAAGTTTTACGTCATTGCGGGCTTGACTCGCCGCTCGAACTTGTTCGCTTGGTTTACCAAGAATCTCCTTGATTGTGGGATTCCGCGTCAAGCGCGGAATGACGGTTAGTTTAAATTCTTTGTGAAAAAATCAAACAGACTTTAAATTTTCCGCGCCAAAATTGCCCTCAATTCAATAAGAAATTATATATTTGCACAATTTTTAAAAACAGATATTCAGATAAATATGGAAAAAGTATCCGAAAAACCCAAAAAAGGGTTTCTTTATTTTGTAGAAAAGTCGGGCAATGCCTTGCCTCATCCGGCAATTTTGTTCGGACTTCTTGCACTTTTTGTGCTTGTGTTGTCAGCTATTGCTTCGCTTTTGGGTTGGAGTGGTATTCATCCCGCCACAGGCGCGGAGGAAACGGCAAATAATCTGTTGTCGCGCGCAGGAGTTCGCGACCTTATTCAGAATATGGTAACAAACTACACAAGTTTTGCACCTCTTGGAGTAGTTATGGTGGCGTTACTTGGTATCGGAGTTGCGGAACAAAGCGGATTGATTAAAGCGGCGGTGAATTCAATGTTGGTAAAAACTCCAAAAAAACTAATTACCTTTATGGTTGTTTTTGTCGGCATTGTTTCAAGTATCGGCTCAGATATGGGTTATGTGTTGGTTATTCCGTTGGCAGGTGTAATTTTCCACTCGTTGGGACGAAATCCGATGGTGGGAATGGCAGCCGCGTTTGCAGGTGTGAGTGCAGGATTTAGTGCAAATATCATTGTTACGCCGCTCGACCCGATGTTGGCAGGAATTTCGACCGAAGCAGCGCGTATTTTCGACCCGGAATATCACGAAGTTTCGGCACTTGCAAACTATTTTTTCTTGATTGCAGCAACTATCGTGCTTAGTATTGTCGGCGTATTTGTTACAACAAAATGGGTTGAGCCGAGTATGGGAAAATATACAGGCGATGCTCCGCAAGAGGAAATCGTAAAACCAACAGATTTGGAAAGAAAAGCCTTAGGCAGAGCCGGATGGGTTTTCTTGGCTTGGTTTGTGGTTATATTAATAGGCTTTTTCTTTCCTTGGGGCGATGGATTTTTGCGCGGTTTCAATCCTGTAACCGGTGAAACGCTCGAAGGCACAGAAGGACTTCTCCGTTCGCCGATTTTGAGAGGAATTATCACGGTACTATTCTTAATGGCAGCAACAGCAGGTGCTGTATTTGGTTACACCACCGGAAAATACAAAGCACCGGGCGATGTGATTGGCAGTATGAACGAGAGTTTCAAAACCCTTGCGGCTTATCTCGTTTTGGTGTTTTTCTGCGCGCAATTCGTAGCGTGGTTTCGCGACAGCAACTTAGGAATCTTGTTTGCTATCGGCGGAGCAGACGCACTTAAAAGTGTCGGCTTAACACAGGCTATACCGCTGATACTCGTTTTCACGGTTTTCACCGCAATCTTGAATATCTTTATTGGTAGTGCTTCCGCAAAATGGGCATTGCTTGCACCGGTTTATATTCCTATCTTTATGAGTATGGGTTTCACGCCGGAATTTGCACAAGCGGTTTATCACGCGGGCGACAACGCAACCAATATCATTACACCGCTGTTGCCTTACTTTGCATTGATTATCGTTTATTATCAAAGATATGATAAAAACGCAGGTATCGGAACGATTATGGGTAATATGATTCCTTATTCAATCACTTTCTTTATTGCTTGGGTTGGATTGCTTATTGCTTTTGTTCTTTTGGGATTGCCGTTAGGACCGGGCGTTTCGTTGTACCTTTAATAAAGTGTAATTTGTAGAGTGCAGAATAGGGGCGAATTGCATTCTCCCGAAAATGTTTGAACTGTGATTTTTATGATTATGTTTGATTAACGTAAAAATCACAGTTTATTGTCTGAACTATGATTTATTTGATTTGTATGATTAGTGTGAAAATCACAGTCTGTCAAAATAATCATAAAAATCACAGTTCTGACAACGTAAAAACTTTCAAAAACACACAAAAACTTTCAAAATCGAATGAAAACTTTCAAAAAGAAGCAATTTCTTTCAAAATCGCGGAAAATGGCGATTGTTATTTTTGCAGTTATTTTTGTTTTTGGTACTGCCAATGCGCAAACCGAACAGAGTAAACAAAAGTCTTTCCCTGCACAAGTTAGTATTTTTTATCCGTTAGGGACACACGGTTGGGAAAGTGCTGATTACACATATAATTTCTCTTTAAATCTTATGCACGGAAAAGTCGGTGGAATAAATGGTTTGGAAATAAGCGGGTTTGTTGGTAGAGTTTACGGTAATGTTTATGGAACACAAGTTGCAGGATTTGTAAATACTACTGAAAATGTAACCGGAATACAAGTTGCGGGACTTGTGAATACTTCCAATAATATGAACGGAATACAAGTTGCAGGTTTGGTAAACACAACTAATAATGTAATAGGTACACAAATTGCAGGACTTGTGAACGCCTCTGATGATGTAATAGGAATACAAGTTGCAGGACTTGTAAATGCCTCTGATACTGTGGGCGGAATACAAATTGCAGGACTTGTAAATGCTGCCGATGTTGTAAAAGGAATACAAATAGGAGGATTGCTAAGTCTTTCCCGCTGTTTGCAAGGAATACAAATAGGAGGACTTGGAAATGAAGCCTGCTGTGTGCGAGGGATACAAATTGGCGGATTAAATATTGCTTGTAATTATTTGAAAGGAATGCAAATTGCGTTAACAAATTTTGCCGATACAGTGAAAGGAGGCTTACAAATCGGAACTTTCAATCGCACACAAACTTTACGCGGTTTGCAAATCGGTCTTGTAAGTGTAAACGATACGATTGAAAGCGGTGGCTCGCTCAGTCTTGTGAATATTGTAAGACGAGGATTTTATCGCAGTTGGGAAGTTTCGGTTGCCGATTATTCCAATCTTGCCGTTACTTACCGAATGGGAACGCGAACGCTTTACACCATTTACACCGTCGGCGCAAATTTCATAGAGGATAATTTGTGGAATGTCGGAATCGGTTTCGGACATCGCCGAGCGATTAATAATAATCTGGATTTTCGTCCCGAAATAGTTTCGTACAATTATTTCCCGATGGATTTCAGAAACATACAATCAACATTTTCCACTCATTTGAAATTCGGTTTTGTGTATAACGTCAGCGAAAATTTCGGTATATCGCTTACACCAAGCGTTTTTGCACTGAACAGTCGTCGCAATTCGGATACAGAGCATTACCGCGTAAGCCCGATTTCTCCGTTTTACACACGCGAAAAAAATAATTGGCAAACAGCGATAGGAGCAGGCATTAGTTTGGGAATAAATTTTTGATAGTGTGTAGTTTGCAGAGTGCAGAGTGTAGTTTTTTTCAGAAGCGGTGTCATACCGAACTTGTTTCGGTATCTCCCGATATTACGAGATTGCGTTACCCGCAATCTCGTATGTTATATTAAGAAACTTCGATATTTTTGTGTCGTTTACGTTTATCGTATTCTGTACGCTATCAAAGCATCTCCGTGACGTACATATAAAACTCCTTGATAAATCACAGGATGCGCCCAATGCTGGTCTGTTCCCAGTGTGATTGGAAATCTGCTGACAATTTCAAGTCGTTCCGTGCTTGGTCTTGCTAAAATCATTTCACCTCTTTCCGTATAGATATAAAACATACCGTCCGCCATAATTATGACTCCGGTGCCAATAGAAGTGTCGGTAAACACAACTTCGCCGGTATGCCAATTCATCAAATACCAGATATTTGGTCGTTCGGCAGAACCCAAAAGATAATTGCCAAATCTCATTGCGTGACCGCTTCTGCTGGTTATATTCGGATTTGTCCAGACTTGTTCTACATTTCGTCCGCCGTTGGTCAGACGTAACATCTGCGCTCCGGTTTCGTGAGAAGTCATTGTGAAAAGCATATTATCATAATAAACTACCGTATTCGGGTGCTGAGTTGACCTGCCGGGATGCGGATGATACCAAAGAAGTTCACCGTTTGAAACATCCAAACCGATAATGTTGTTAGTCATCTTTACAACAACTTGCGGTATTTCTTGGTCGGTAAGAAAAATAGGTGCATTAAAAGCACCGCGACCGCCTGCTTTGGCTTTGGACGTCCAAATAATATCGCCGGTTATCCTGTTTAAAGCCATAACATTGTTTTCCTCTCCACCCGGAGCGATAATCAATTTTTCGCCGACAATCAACGGCGAACCCACCCAACCGTGTCGGATATTTTGAGCACCAAAATCCTCAATATAATTCCTTCTCCAAAGTTCCTGCATTGTTGCAATGTCGTAAACTATCAAATCCATCATTCCGCTAACAACGTATATTCTGCCATCGTAAGGCACTACGGTACTGCGAGAACCTGCAAAAGTTTGTGTCCACTCGGTGCCATATTCAATTTTGTGCAACAGATTTCCGTTCAAATCAAACACGAAAAGAAAACCTCTGTCGTCGTGTTCTCCGGTAACAAAAATTCTGTTTTCCGCGATAGCCGCAGAACTGTGTCCGTTGCCCAAGCCTTGAAAATACCAAAGCATTTCCGGACCTTCGGCAGACCATTCTTTCAGTAATCCGGTTTCTTTGCTGAAAACGCCTGTGCGGTCAAATCGCCATTCAACAATGTGTTGTGCCGACACAGCAAAATTTATCAGCAAAACGGCAAGAAAAATGTTAATTCGTTTCATTTTAAATATGGTTTTTTGTTAATAATCACTTTTTTCGGGTTGTTTCCGATGTCAAAGGTACAAAAAAATCATAGAAAACCATTAGAATAAATGTTAGAAACTCAACTTTTTCGTACCTTTGCAAAAATATATATAATCAAACACAACATCGCAATGAAAAAACTCCTAATTTCAATCGTATGCTTGGCTTTTTTAGCCGGTGTCCAAGCCAAACAAGAACTTGACCTCTTTAACTTGGACAAAAGTATCTGTCCTGCTTCTGATTTTTACCAATTCGCAACAGGCGGTTGGCAGGCTAACAACCCTATTCCTGACGAATTTGCTCGTTTTGGAACTTTTGACAAATTGGCTCGCGAAAATCGAATTACTGTACGAAACTTAATCGAAACTTTGAGCAGACAAAACAATCCGCAAGGCTCAAATGCACAAAAAGTCGGCGACCTTTTTTCAATCGGTATGGACACTGTTCGTCTCGATAGAGAAGGCATTGCACCGATTGTGAACGACCTCGCAGCAATTCAAGCACTTGCTACACTTGACGATGCAATCGCACATATCAAAGCACAGCATCAGCAAGGATTTATGCCGTTTTTCAGCCTGTTTGCCATGGCAGACTTAGAAAATAGCCGAATGAATATGGCTTGGATAAACCAAACCGGTTTGGGAATGGGCGACCGCGACTTATATTTGGAAGATGACGAACGTTCGCTAAGACTTCGTGAAGCTTATAGAACTTTTTTGACAACAACTTTTGGGTTGGCTGGCTTTACCGCCGAACAAGCACTTCAAATGACCGAAAATGTGATGCGCGTAGAAACGGAATTGGCAAGAGTGTCAATGCCTCGCATCGAACAGCGCAATCCGCTTTTGACATTCAACAGAACAAGTTTAAGTGAACTTCAAGCAATGACACCTGTTTTCAATTGGAGTCAATATTTTGAAATGCTCGGAGTTTCTGATGTTACAGAGCTCAATGTGAGGACTTTGAACTATTTTCAAAATCTGACGGGCATCATTAGAAATATGACGATGGACGAAATGAGAAGTTATCTGACATTTAACCTTCTTTTTTCTGCCGGACCGTTTTTGTCAGCACCTTTCCAAGATGCACGTTTTGAGTATTTCGGAAGAGCATTGCGCGGAACAGAAGCACAACAAGAGCGTTGGGAAATAGTTGTAGAAGTAGTAAGCAGTACGCTTGGTGAGGCTGTTGGTTACGAATATGTGAAAAGATATTTTCCGCCAAGAGCAAAAGAGCGTATGGACGAATTGGTTAATAATTTATTGTTGGCAATGGCTGACCGTATTGATAATTTGGAGTGGATGAGCGCAGAAACAAGAGAAAATGCACGCGAAAAGTTAGGCACAATGCGTGTAAAAATCGGTTATCCCAACGAGTGGCGTGATTATTCTGCATTAGTCATTAATCCTGCGGATTCGTATCTTGAAAATATGCGACGTGCAAGAAAATTTCATCATAATTTAATGCTTGCCGACATCAATCAGCCGGTTGACCTTGACAGATGGTTGATGACTCCGCAAACCGTTAATGCATACTATATGGCATCGACAAATACGATTTGTTTCCCTGCCGGAATTTTGCAACCTCCGTTTTTCTTTATGGATGGCGATGATGCGTTGAATTATGGTGCAATCGGTATGGTGATTGGACACGAAATCACACACGGTTTTGACGACCAAGGCAGCAGATATGATAAGCACGGAAATCTTTACAACTGGTGGACAGCCGATGATAGAGAGCGTTTCGAAGCACGTACCGGCATTTTGGTTGAACATTTCAATGCGATTGAAGTTGCACCCGGATTATTTGCCAATGGTTTGCTCACACTCGGCGAAAATATCTCTGATAATGGCGGTTTGGTGATTGCTTACACTGCATTCCAAAGAACCGAACAATACAG
>Ga0123352_10010911_pt1 | contig 14298 bp, 13 predicted proteins | sample TergutLab28metaG_FD_89700 | JGI IMG/M metagenome (GOLD analysis project Ga0123352, IMG submission 89700) | Labiotermes labralis P1 segment gut microbial communities from Petit-Saut dam, French Guiana - Lab288 P1 | ecosystem: Host-associated > Arthropoda: Insects > Digestive system > Gut ... | reverse complement strand
TGGGCCTAAGCTCCACGACAATTTAAGCAAGGCAGATTTGAATGATTTAGTCGAGCGTTCGCTCCGAGGGGCGGCACTTTGGGACGAAGTAAAGGATAGACTGAAAAAAAGTGCGCTTTCCCTTTCCGGCGGCCAACAGCAACGGCTTTGTATCGCCCGTGCCCTCAGTGTCTCGCCGGACGTGTTGCTCATGGACGAACCGACCTCGGCACTTGATCCGGCATCTACAATGAAGATTGAGGAGCTGATGGGGCAACTCAAACAGGATTACACCGTGGTTATCGTCACCCACAATATGCAGCAGGCGGCACGGATTTCAGATCGGACAGCGTTTTTCCTCACTGGGGATTTGGTGGAATCGGGAAAAACGGATGATATATTTACAATACCGAAAGATAAGCGAACAGAAGATTATATCACAGGCAGATTTGGTTAAGGGAGGAGCAAGCCATGAATGCGAGACAACGATTTGATGAAGAACTGCAAGCCCTATCCGATTCCCTGATCCAGATGGGAGAGACGGCAAATACCGCCATTGACCGTGCCATAACAGCCCTACTCACAGGAGATCGCACCCTTGCGCAACAGGTGGTGAACGATGATGACCAGATGGACGAGATGGAGCGAAGCATTGAACAGACCTGTCTACGCCTGCTCCTCAAACAGCAACCTGTGGCGGGAGACTTGCGGAAGATCAGTACAGCGATTAAAATGATTACGGACATTGAACGCATCGGGGATGCCGCCGCAGATATTGCAGAGATTTCATTGCATCTGTCTGTGCCGATGTTCCCGGAAATTCAAACTGATCTCAAAGCGATGGCAATAGCGGTGCAAGACATGGCAACTTCTGCGATTCGTGCCTATGTCGAAGAAGATTTGGAACTGGCGAAACGGACACAGGAAAAAGACGACATTGTAGACGACTATTTTCTCACAATCCGTACTGTCCTCGGTGAGAAAATCCGGGTGGACGTGAACCTTATGGATGCGGTTTTGGATTATTTGTTGATTATCAAGTATCTGGAACGCATAGGAGATCATGCCGAAAACATCTGCGAATGGGTGGAGTTTTATAAAACCGGCATACGGAAGAATGATAGGATTTTTTAGATGAATGAGCGAATTGTAATCGTAGAAGATGATGAAAGCATTCGCCGCTTGGTAGAGGTGACGCTTTCTAGTCATGGCTATGTTCCGGTGGGCTTTGGCTCTGCCGAGGACGCTATTCTGTCGATGGAGCAAGCCCCGCCTGCTGTGGCAATTTTTGATATTATGATGGACGGGATGGACGGCATTGAGGCGGTGCGGAAAATTCGACAGTCAAAGTCACTTCGACACGTCCCAATTATCATGCTTACGGCACGGGACACAGAGCTTGATAAAGTGATCGGGCTAGACGCAGGGGCAGATGATTATATCACGAAGCCCTTTAGCGTGTTAGAACTTTGCGCCCGTGTGCGGGCGCAACTGCGGCGTGTGGCGGAGCAAAAAGAGCCGGAGCAGATGTGGTCGGCGGGCGCACTTACACTCAATGCGGCAACACGAGAGGTCGTGGTGGCAGGGATTCCGCTAGAGCTTACATTTAAGGAATTTGCACTTTTACATATTTTGATGGAACATCAAGAACGGGCGATTGATCGTGAGGAACTGCTCAGCAAAGTTTGGGGTGACGATTACTACGGCGAAACACGAACTTTGGATATTCATATCGCAACCCTGCGGCAAAAACTCCGGGTGGTGGATTCGGAGCGAGAGTATATAAAGACCGTACGCGGTGTTGGCTATCGGTTTATAGGGGGCGATGAAAAATGAAAAAGTTTATCATACACGCCGCCCCTGTTATGCAGTTGAGAGATGATATGATGAACAGAGGGATTGTGCGTCCGTATTTGAATCCTGACGACTATCCCTACAAAGAGTTAAAAGAAATTGCACAAAAATTCAACGATTTGACCCTTGAGAGCCGGGAAGCGTCATTTTTGCGGCGAGATTTTTTCGCAAACGCAAGCCATGAGCTGAAAACACCAGTGACTGTAATCAAGGGCAGTGCCGAACTTTTGTGTGCGGATGTGCCACTGGGAGATGCGCAGAAGCGGGAATTACTCCAACGAATCGGAGTTGAGGCGGAGCGACTTCACAGTTTGATTAACGATATTATTATGATTAACAGACTGGAGAGCGGTGAGACTGCCGGGGAAAAAGAAGAAGTGAATCTTGCTCAACTCATTCGTGAGTGTGTGGATGAGTTGATGACCCGAATCGAACAAGAGCAGCTTAGGGTGGATATTAAGATAGAGCCGATCATACTCTGTGCGAATCGGAAAAATGTCTATGAGATGTTTAGCAATCTCATTGTAAACGCAGTAAATTATACACGTCCGGGTGGGCGTGTGGAAATTCGTCTAAGTACGAACGCAGAGGAGATTGTTTTTTCAATCCGCAACGATGGCGAGCCGATTCCTTTAGGGCATCAACCGAGAATGTTTGAACGGTTTTATCGCATAGACAGCGGCCGAAGTAAGGCAGCCGGCGGCACAGGACTTGGGCTTTCGATTGTGAAACACGCAGTAGAGAGTTTGGGTGGGACAGTTCGGCTGGAGAGTGATGAGCGGATTGGGGTACTGTTTACGGTTGTGATTCCTCTAAAGGAATAGAGTGGGCATTCACTGGAAATTTTTTGTACAGGCAACAAAAAAGGCCGAGAGTTTTTACACTCCCGGCCTTGCCGTGTTTAGATTGCGTTTTTGATTTTGGATAGAGAAGCAAGATACACGCCTCATTCCGTTGAGATGTTTAATCCTGCCATATTTACAGCCACGCTCACGGTATATTCATTGATTACCTCTTTATTCTTATAGCGTCTACTGGCTGTCTGATTTTTGCTAAAGTGCGTAAATTCAAGGATTACAAGCAATTTCTCAAAGGTGTTCCTATTATCTGCGACAACAGTATGTCATGTTTTATTTGTCCATCATCTCGCCCACAATTCCATCATACCAAATCCGACTCATGGCAAGCCCCTGGGGCGGGGCTGTGGGGCCGGTAAGGCGACGATCGGCTTTTTGGAGCAACCCCGGAATATCCTCCGGCTCAATTTTCCCCTCAGACACATAAAGCAGGGTGCCCACCATGGCCCGGGCCATGTTATACAGAAACCCATCAGCACAGACACGAAGGCGCAGGATATCCCCGTCTCGTTCCACGTCAAAATAATGCACCGTGCGGACGGTGGTTTTCGTCTGGGTACCCACACTGCGGACAGCGGCAAAGTCATGGGTGCCCACAAAAGCAGCGGCAGCTCTCTCCATGCGGTCATGGTCAAGGCGCTGGGGGTAGAAATAAGCGGTGTGGGCCAGAAAGGGGTCTCGGATTCTAGTGTTTAGAATCTGGTAAGTGTATTCTTTTTTCACACAGGATAATATGGCGTTAAAATCATCCGGGGCCGCCACCGCCGCCGCCACGGCAATGTCCGCCGGAAGTCTGGCGTTTAAGGCCAAGGGCAGGCGGTCTAGGGGGATTTTTGTGTCGGACTCAAAGCTCACGCAGTACCGCCATGCATGAACCCCCGCATCCGTGCGACCACAGCCCACGGTGCGGATGTCTGTCCCACAGGTAACGGCCAGAGCCTCTTCTAACACCTGTTGCACGGTAATATCGTTTGCCTGCCGTTGCCAGCCGTGGTAGTTGGTGCCGTTATATTTGATACGCAGTGCGATTTTCCTCATAGTCCCAGCACCCCTAAGCCGATGATCGCCGTAAGCAATAACGCACCCACCAGCCCCGCCAGTGCATCTCGCAATCCCAGCCGTAACTGCCGCATCCGAGTACGGCCCTCGCCGCCGTGGTAGCAGCGGGACTCCATGGCAATGGCTAACTCGTCCGCCCGGCGGAAGGCACTCATGAACAGCGGAATCAACAGCGGAATCATGGCTTGTCCCCGGCGGAGGATATTGCCGCTTTCAAAATCGGCACCTCTCGCCTTTTGGGCGCTCATAATCTTGTCCGCCTCCGCCAATAAGGTGGGCACGAACCGTAAGGCCATGTTCATAATCATAGCCAGCTCATGGACAGGGACACGGATGCGCTTTAAGGGGCCCAGCAGCATCTCTAACCCGTCTGTCAAATTCATAGGGGAAGTCGTATAGGTAAGGATAAACGTCCCCATAACCATCATTCCAATCCGAGCAAGCAACACCAATGCGTGGCGAAGCCCTTCGTATGTGGCGGTGAGTATCCAAACCCGAAATATCGGCTCACCGGGGGTTAAGAATATGTTAAGCGTTCCTGTAAATACAAGGATAATCGCCAATGGGCGGAGCCCCCGCACCAAAAGGCACAATTTGGTCTTAGATACGCAAATGATTGTCCCCAAAAACACTGCCATCATACCTAGCGTGAGGGCCGTTCCGGCAGAAAACAGGGCCACCAAGTACACCATGACCATGATTAGCTTCGTGCGGGGGTCTAAGCGGTGGATCACCGTGTCACCGGGGAAGTATTGGCCTAATGTAATATCACGAAGCATCTGTGTCACCCCCTGCTCTGGTTAGAATCGCCTGTGCGGCCTGTTCCACCGTAAAGATATCACAGGGCAGGTCAATCCCCAAGGTGCGGAGACGCATGACAATCTGCGTCACCTCCGGCACCGCCAAGCCCATGGCGTGGAGTTCCGCCCCCTGCGCAAAAATCGACCGCCCAGTGCCGTTCATGACGATTTGACCGCCACTCATGACCACCACCCGGCTCACAGTGCGGGCAATTTCTTCCATGCTGTGGGAAACCAGCACCACCGCGGCCCCAGTCTCTCGGTGGAACGCTTTGATATTGCCGATGATCTCGTCTCTGCCCCTAGGGTCCAGTCCGGCGGTTGGTTCGTCTAAAATCAACACCCGTGGGCGCATGGCCATGACGCCGGCAATGGCGGCACGGCGCTTTTGCCCGCCGGACAGAGCAAAAGGGGATTTGTCCAGTTGTTCTGTCGTAAGACCCACTAAGGCGGCGGCCTCTCGGACACGGATGTCTACCTCTGCTCCACCTAGCCCCATATTCTTCGGACCGAAGGCAATGTCTCGGTAGACAGTTTCTTCAAATAGCTGATACTCCGGGTACTGGAACACCAGCCCTACCTGCGCCCGCACTGATCGAGTCGTTTCTTTGGACTCATGGATATCGGTACCGTCAAAATAGACCTGTCCCTCGGTCGGTTTAATCAAGCCGTTTAAGTGTTGCATCAAAGTAGACTTCCCGCTGCCGGTGTGACCGATGATGCCTAACAGTTCCCCCGGCTCCACATGAAAGTCCACCCCCCGAAGTGCGGCTTGCTCGAAAGGGGTGCCCAAACTGTAGGTGTGGGTTAAGGTTTTGGTTTGAAGGATTGGGGACATTGATATGCGCTCCTTTGGTTGGTTTGGCTGTTGTCCGTGGGTCAAAGTCTGGCAACCCCAGACTTTCGTGCCGCCTCCGCCACGGCGGTGGCGACGGCCTCTCGCACTCGCGGGTCAAACGCCTCCGGTAAAATGTAATCAGGGCAGAGTTCAGAATCAGACACCAACCCCGCCAAGGCATAGGCGGCGGCCAGGTTCATCTGGGTGTTAATATCACTAGCCCGAACATCCAAAGCCCCACGGAAAATTCCGGGGAAGGCCAACACGTTGTTAATCTGATTGGGGAAATCACTCCGCCCGGTGCCGATGATGGCGGCACCGGCTTTTTTTGCAAGTTCCGGCATAATTTCTGGCACAGGATTTGACATGGGGAATAAAATAGGGTTCGGTGCCATGGTTCGCACCATGTCCTCTGTCAGAATCCCCGGCACAGAGACACCGATGAACACATCGGCCCCTTGGATCACTTGGGCCAAGGTTCCTTGCCGCTTTTCCCGGTTGGTCACGGCCGCCATTTCGGCCTTAATACCAGAGAGACCCGATTGCCCTTCATATAAGGCCCCTTTGCTGTCACACATGATAACATGCTCTAAACCCAACGCCATCAGCAATTTGATAATCGCCACCCCGGCGGCCCCGGCCCCGCTGATGACCACCCGAACGTCTGACAGGTGTCTGCCTGTGAGCCGCAGGGCGTTTAACATGGCCGCTAGGGTCACCACTGCCGTACCATGTTGATCGTCGTGAAAGATGGGAATGTCGCACCGGGCTTTGAGTTTTTCCTCAATCTCAAAGCATCGTGGGGCCGAGATGTCCTCTAGGTTAATCCCGCCAAAACTCCCGGCTAACAGGGCCACCGTATCCACGATGGTGTCCACGTCTTGACTGCGGATACAAAGAGGTATTGCATCCACGCCACCAAAAGCTTTGAAGAGTACACATTTACCCTCCATCACCGGCATACCCGCCTCCGGCCCGATATCGCCGAGGCCCAGAACCGCCGAGCCGTCAGTAATTACCGCCACCAGATTCCCCCGTCCAGTGAGGGCATAGCTCTGTTCTACATCCTTTTGAATCTCCAAACAAGGGGCCGCCACACCGGGGGTATACGCAATCGAGAGCTCTGTCTTAGAGGAAATCGGCATCTTTGGAACAATATCCAATTTTCCACGCCATTTTTGATGCTCCTTTATTGATTCCTGTGTATAGTCCATCCAAATCTCCTCCAAATACAGGGTTTTTCTTTGATTTTACCCTGTTTTACCCCGTTTGTCTAGGGTGTACATGTTTATATGGTTCCTTGACAGATGCATCGTCTTATAGTATTCTATCTTTTATTACACTTTGATGCAATAGTGTGAAAAAGATGGCGGTGCAAATATGAACACAAAACGGCTAATTGAAACCTTTTCCAGATATGTAGCTTGTGACAGTGAATCCGGCAACGAACGCCGTTTTGCAGAGCTGTTAGAGGGCGAGCTACAGGCTTTGGGTCTCACCGTAACCCGGGACGAGGTAGGCGAGAAATGCGGCTCTAACGGATTTAACGTATACGGCTTTTTGCCGGGCGAAGGTACGCCGATCTTATTTTCCGCTCACATGGACACAGTTTCCCCCGGTGTCGGCATTGAGGCCGTTGTGGTAGATGGGGCGATTCGTTCAAAGGGCGACACCGTCTTGGGTGCCGACGATAAAGCGGGCATCGCCGCCGTGGTAGAAGCCATTGCCACGGTAAAGGAGCAAAACCTGTCTCACCGCCCGGTAGAAGTATTGTTCACCGTAGCGGAAGAAATCGGGCTATTAGGGGCCAAGTACGCGGACTATTCCAAGATTCAGAGTAAAGAGGCCATTGTCTTAGACAACTCTGTGGTTGGTGAGATGATTAATTCAGCCCCCGCCATGGCGGAGATACATATTACGGTTACCGGCAAAAGTGCCCACGCCGCTATGAGTCCTTCCAAGGGCATCCATGCGCTAAAGGCCGCCGCCGCCGCTGTCCACGCCATTGAGTGCGGACATGTGGACGATAAGACAGTACTCAACGTGGCAAACTTCCTAGCCCCCGGCCCCAGCAATGTGGTGCCGGAAAAAGCCAGCTTTGATATTGACCTGCGCTCGTTTGACCGCGACGTGTTAGAGCAGCATATTATAAATATCGAATCAGCGGTGAAAACCGCCACCGATGCCATCGGTGCCAGCTATCAGATGGATGTCAACCGCAAGGCAGACCTGTTGAGCATCCCGCCTGACCGGCCCATCATTGGCCGTTTACAAGCGGTATTAGGCGAATTGGGCGTGACACCGCGTATTGAAAAAACCTATGGCGGTTCTGATGCCACTTGGCTGTTTGCAAACGGGATTGATGCTGTCAACACCGGTATAGGTATGACGGATGTCCACTCGACAGACGAGTATATCACCGTGGCGGACTTAGAATGTGTTACAAACATTGTGCTCAAGATGATGCAATAGTGTGAATGCCGCCCACGGGCGTGTTCAAATAGAATTTAAAAAAAATGAATGAGGAGGAACAACAAATGTTAAAGAAGTTAGTATGCCTACTGCTCGTAGTCCTGATGATCGTGCCGGTCTTCGCCGGGTGCCGCGGTGCTGAGAATGTCGCAGACACCGTTGAGGACGCTGTCGAAGAAGCCGCACAAGATGTGGTGGAAGAGGTTGAAGACGCAGACGCTACAGAAGATGCAGAAGAAGCCACTGACGCCGCAGACGGCGATTGGATCATCGGTATCGTAACCGGTACTGTTTCCCAAGGGGAAGAAGAGTTCCAAGCTGGCCAAAAAATGCTGAACCGTCACGGTGCAGGCAGAATCATCACCGTTACTTACCCAGACCGGTTCAATGACGAAATTGAAACCACCATCGCACAAGTAGTTAGCCTTGCTGACCAAGGCGCACAAGCCATTGTGTTCTGCCAAGCTGTCCCCGGTACGATTGCCTCTATCCAACGTGTAAGAGAGCAATTCCCAGATGTCCTATTTGTGGTTGGTACCATCATGGAGCCGCCCCGGGATATCGCTGAGGCTGCTGACGTGGTACTCCAGCTTGACGACATTGGTGTAGGTTCCGTCCTCATGGATCAAGCATACGCCTTGGGTGCTGAAGTATTCATCCACTACTCTTTCCCGCGCCACTTGGGCGTTGAGATGATTGCAGCCCGCCGTGCATTACTCATGGAAAACGCAGAGCGTCTGGGCATTGAGTTCATCGACGTCATGGCGCCCGACCCAACAGGCGATGCCGGTCCGGCTGGTGCCCAACAATTCATCTTAGAAGATGTACCGCGGCAAGTGGAAGCCCACGGTGTAAATACAGCGTTCTTCTCCACCAACTGCGTCATGCAAGAGCCGCTGATTCGCTCTGTCATGGAACTGGGCGCGATATACCCGCAGCCCTGCTGCCCCAGCCCGTACCATGCCTTCCCCGCAGCATTGAACATCTCTATCCCCACCGGTTACGAGGGTGATGTACAGTTTATGCTGGATCAAATCTCTACTCAAGTAGCGGCCGCCGACATGTCTGGCCGTATCTCCAACTGGGCGGTTCCGGTGAACATGCTGATCATTGAAGCCGGTGTTGCATACGCCATCGAGTACCTAGAAGGCCGCACCAATGGCCGTGTGGATCATGATGCCGTCCTCGCAGCACTGGACACCGTAGCTACTGAGTACGGTACCTCTGTAAGCGTGTCCAACTTTGCCGATGATCGTGGTACTGTTGATAACCTGTTCTTACTGTTGGGAGCTTTCTACAACTTCTAACACCATGCATACAACAAAACGGCGCAGCAATTGCTGCGCCGTTTTAGTTTGTTTTGGCACACTCTGTAAATGACGAAACCAAAGGCCACATATAGAAGCCCTCCCTCTTCCAATTGGAAGAGGGAGGGCTCGTATCATTTCATCAATAATAGGCTACAGCCTTATGCTTTCCCATCACAGCCCAGTACATGTTTCATCTTATGTGCCACCATGAGTTTAATGTTCTCTCTGGCAGGCTTGAGATATTGCCGGGGGTCAAAGTGATCCGGATGGTCTGCAAAGTATTTGCGAATCGTGCCGGTCATAGCTAGACGCAGGTCGGAGTCGATGTTAATCTTACACACCGCCATAGCGGCCGCTTTGCGGAGCATGTCTTCCGGAATGCCGATAGCGTCCGGCATAGCACCGCCGTTTTCATTGATCATTTTTACATACTCTGGCACAACAGAGGACGCACCGTGGAGCACGATGGGGAACCCAGGCAAGCGACGCTCAATCTCTTCTAAAATATCAAACCGCAACTCTGGTTTTTGGCCGGGCTTGAACTTAAACGCCCCATGGCTGGTGCCGATAGCGATAGCTAGAGAGTCAACACCTGTACGGGCTACGAACTCTTCTACTTCCTCCGGGCGGGTGTAGCTGGCATCTTCTTCGGACACGTCAACATCGTCCTCTACACCGGCTAGGCGGCCCAACTCACCTTCTACCACACAACCGTGGTCATGGGCATACTCTACCACTTGGCGGGTGAGTTTGATGTTTTCTTCAAAGCTGTGATGGCTACCGTCAATCATGACGGAAGAGAACCCGCCGTCAATACAGCTTTTACACAGCTCAAAGGTGTCACCGTGGTCTAAGTGTAGGGCGATGGGCAACCCGGTTTCTTGTAAGGCGGCTTCCACCAACTTGGTCAAATAGGTGTGGTTTGCATATTTCCGGGCACCGGAGGACACTTGCAGGACGAGGGGTGCGTTTAACTCTTGCGCAGCCTCTGTAATCCCTTGGATAATCTCCATGTTGTTGACATTGAAGGCCCCGATGGCATAGCCGCCCTCATATGCTTTTTTGAACATTTCGGTTGTTGTGACTAATGGCATAATTCTTTATTCTCCTTTCACATATCGGCCCGAACACTTCCGGCTCGGTACTCGCTATTTCTATTTTAACACAAAGTGAGCGTTAGGGGAAGAAAATTTTACAACTCGCTTGTCCTATAGGGATAAACGTGGTATACTTTTCTCGTATTAGTCAATCATGAGCGGAGAAAACCGCTCCCTAAAGATGAAAAGGAGGATCATACACAATGAACACACCACTAAAAGGCGCTTGCGTCATCGGACAATCCGGGGGGCCAACCTCGGTCATCAACGCCTCCGCCTACGGCGTTATCCGCACCGCTCTGGACAATGAGAACATCACCGCCGTCTACGGTGCCGCCCACGGCATCAAAGGCGTGTTGGCCGACCAGCTCTACGACATGAGCCAAGAGAGCGCAGATGAGCTGCATCTGTTGCTCAACACCCCGTCTTCTGCTCTGGGTTCTTGCCGCTACAAGATTGCAGACCCGGACGTAGACGACACGGACTATAAGCGCATCCAAGAAGTGTTTGAAAAGCATAACGTGCGCTATTTCTTCTACAACGGCGGCAACGATTCCATGGACACCTGTAACAAAATCAGCCGCTACTTCGCCAAAAGCGGGTACGAGTGCCGGGTCATGGGCGTACCGAAAACCATTGACAACGACCTGTTCGGCACAGACCACTGCCCCGGCTTTGCCTCTGCGGCCAAATATGTGGCCACCAGTTTGATGGAAGTCTACAGAGATGCCAGAGTGTACGACACCGGTCAAATTACCATCGTAGAAGTCATGGGCCGTCACGCAGGCTGGCTCACCGCCGCTTCTGCCTTGGCTTCCCACTTCGATTGCGGCCCGGATCTGATTTACGTGCCGGAAGTGGCGTTTGATATGGAGCAATTCTTAACCGATGTCACTGCTATCTACAAGAAAAACGGCTATGCCTTAGTGGCTGTTTCCGAGGGGATTCACGACAAAGACGGTAAGCTGATTGCCGAATACGGCGGCGGCCCCGAAGCTTCCCGCGATGCCTTTGGCCATGCTCAATTAGGCGGTTTGGCGGCAACCTTGGCGGCTATCGTCAAGGAAAAGACCGGCACGAAAGTCCGGGGTATTGAGCTGTCCCTGCTCCAACGTGCCGCCGCACACCTTGCGTCCCAGACGGACATTGACGAGTCCTTCCTCTCCGGCAAAACCGCCGTGGAGGCCGCTGTGGCCGGTGAGTCCGGTAAGATGGTCGGCTTTGAGCGGGACATGTCCTCCGGGAAATACGTCTGCAAGACGGTGTTATTGCCCTTAGAGAAAGTGGCAAACTTTGAGAAGAAGCTACCGCTGGAGTGGATTACACCGGAAGGTAACAATATCACCAAAGAGTTCATTGACTATGCCCTACCCCTGATTCAAGGAGAGCCGAATCGTGCGTTGCAAGAGTCCTTGCCGCGGTTTGCGAATTTGAAGAAGGTTTTGGTGAAGTAGACTATTTGTTGGTATTTCAAACACCCCACCGGATGGTGGGGTGTTTGCTTGTCGCCAAGAGAGACAACGCAGAAGTGCAGGAAACAAATCAAAGGCCCGGTGCGTTAGCACCGGGCCTTTGATTGCCCATTACGATGAGACTACGCTTATCGGGGTGTCGGGTATAGGGGAATGGACTTCCAAATAATGGCTCCATCGTCATTTCTGGCCAAATAATGGTTATTCGCCGCACCTAGCACCGCCGCAAAGTACCATGCGGTGTCCGCCACATCCGAGAACTGATGAGCATTGGCTATGTGCAATGTCGTTATCGCATTCAATGTGGCTCGGCTATCTACACGGTCTAGCATCCGGTTCACTGCCGTCGCTACCTCGGCGCGCATGATGTTGGCGCGGGGACGGAAATCGCCCGCAGCATCGCCCATCATCCACTCTTCACGGAACGCTGTGTACACGAAATGGGTTGCCCAGCCACTGATGCTGGCAACATCCAAGAACGGCATCTCGCCTGCTTCGTCTGCGTAATCAACCGTACGTGCCAGCATGGCCGCCAGTTGTTCCCGAGTAATCGGGTCTCTCGGCAGGAATCTACCTTGACCGTCACCGGTGACCAAACCAGCGTTGTATGCCCACGCTACATAGTAGAAGAACCAGTTCGTTGCACTTACGTCACTGAAGGCATCAAAGCTATCCATGCCTTCAGGCAGTGTGTTGGGCTGAAAATCTTCTATCATCGTCCGGGCCAGAATTACCGCAACTTCGGCACGGTTGATGTTCTCCCGCGGCATGAAGCGGCCTGCGTTGCCGATCATGTACTGCTCATGGAATACACTTCCTTCCGGGGGCGGCGGAGTTTCTGTAGTAATGCCTGGGCAGGGGCCGGGATCGTATACCGTACCCTCGCCGGTGCCACGGAATGCAACATCGTTGTTGTTAAGCGGATGGTTATGTATGGTTGTGTGTGTTGTGTTGATGTTTGTAATCCCTGCATTCTCCGGCGGGGTAAATGCCCCGTTGCCCGCAAAGTTATGAGAGAACACAACACCGGCCGCAATTGTGATGTTATTATAGTCAGTGGGATTTAGAGTGTTTGTGGCAAACGCCCCGGTCTGGCGATTTGATGTGTTGATTGCACCGCCCCAGTTACCTGCCCGGTTGCCGGTAATCGCACCGCCGTTGATGGTCAGTTGGTTATCCGAAATATCAATACCGCCGCCGTCACGATAGGCGTGGTTGTTGCGGATAATCCCGTTGTTTATAACAACCTCAATGGACGAGGCCGCTGCACCGGTGCTAAAGGCTCCGATTCCGCCGCCGCTTCCTCTCTCTGCTGTATTTCTAACAATCTCGCCGCCATTCATGGTAAAGCGGCTCAGGCTGCCTGTAAGATGTATGGCACCGCCGTTGGCACCTTGACCTACGTTGTTGGCAATCACGCCATCGTTCATGATGAAGATACCGCCTGCTGTCGTGTGACCGCTAATCGCTACTGCGGCACCGGAAAGGTTTGAACGATTTCCTCTAATCTCTCCAGCTTCCATGATAAAGGTTGCACCGCCGCTGACAGATACAGCACCGCCAGTACTACCGTGTCGGCAGGAGACAATCGCAGACCCTGCTCGCATGGTAAATGTTCCGCCATTCACGTTAACGCCACCGCTGTTATGTGTAACGGTGTCCGGTGTCCGCTCACCGCTTAACACAATGTTTTCCAGAGTCAAACGTGTGCTCGTATCGGTGCTAACTGCAATGTGTCTCCGGTTTTCTGTCTCTTGGAACAGGGTCCGGCGCTCACCTGCGCTAGTGAGCACAATATTGCTCCCCGCTGGAGTGGAAATCGTCAAGGTATCCACCAGCGTAATGTCGTTTCTCAGGGCAATTGTAATCTGCGTCCCGTCACGGGGCGCATCCCTAACCGCCGAACGAAGCTCGGCTTCTGTACTGACCTCCACTCTGCTGCTTGCGGGTACAATCTCTACACTGTTGCCCACAGCAAAGGCAATCCCAGGTGTCCCCAGTAGCAGCGCCACTATGAGCACCAAGGATAATAGTTTTTTTGCTTTTTGCATCATAAAAGACCTCCTAATTGTTTATAGAACAAATATGCGAACGATTTTCGCAAAAAGAAGTATATCATATTTTTGTAAACATATCAATAGGGTTTCCATTCTTTGTATTTATTTGAACAATAGTTATGCTTGCAAGTATCCAAACTTTCTGCTATAATACGAGCAGTCATGCGGGTGTAGTTCAATGGCAGAATTCCAGCTTCCCAAGCTGGCAGCGTGGGTTCGATTCCCATCACCCGCTCCAAATGCCAATTATCCGAACTTTTTTATCATTGGCGATACATTCAGACTTTGGCTCTGCTTAGACCAAATGTAACTATAGAGAACGAGGGTGCCCAAAATGAACAGGCCCTCTAAAAACGGACATTGCGAAAAAGGGACTCCTAATGTAGAATGAAAAACTACGTTAGGAGTCATTTTTATGAAGAATCAATATGGACATCTCATACTTGAGAAAGTATTGGCGATGAAATTGGACGGCAATAGTCACCGTGAAATTGCGAAGGAAC
>Ga0123352_10010907_pt1 | contig 14299 bp, 3 predicted proteins | sample TergutLab28metaG_FD_89700 | JGI IMG/M metagenome (GOLD analysis project Ga0123352, IMG submission 89700) | Labiotermes labralis P1 segment gut microbial communities from Petit-Saut dam, French Guiana - Lab288 P1 | ecosystem: Host-associated > Arthropoda: Insects > Digestive system > Gut ... | reverse complement strand
TGCCCGGCCCGCCATAAGCATAAATTTTTCCTGGGGCGGGGAAAGAGAGGGCGGGGAACGGGAATGGGCAGGAAAAAAAAATCCGAAAACTTCGGGTTTTTGGATTTTTCGCAAAAACCCCCCCCCCCCTCCAACCTGTAAGTCTTGAGATAAATAATATGTTTTGCTTTAAAGACAGGGATTTCTTTTCTTATGATCATGTACAAACAGACCTTGATATGGAGGTGTAACTGTTCTTCATTTATTTCGACCGAACAGGTCAGACGCTTCAAGGACTTTGGAGCTAAATCACTATAGCAGAATGCTCAAGGTCATCTAGTTCTCTCCAGGTCAACGTTCGGCATATCAGCTGCTAAGGTTAAGTAGTATCATGTGACGAAATGCTATTCGCATTGTATCGAGGGTGTGTTAGGTGTTTGGAGTACTGCAGTGTTTCTCACCCTGCGGGACGGGACGGTGGACTGGGGGGTTGAAGTGAGGTCCGAAATGGGAACTTCCGCTACCAACGTTGTGTAAGCTAGGAAAACATGGAGAAATAGAAGTATAGCTGAACTCGACCCTTGAACGTGGCGAGCGGTCATATCCGTGCCCTTGCCTGTGTAGTCTCGTAAAAATCTTCCTGAATCCGTTGACTGGCAGGTTTAGTGTGTCCCAGAGCCTGTCCGGAAGCTGCGGAGAAGAAAAAAGTTATTGCTTCTGTCTGGTATTGAACTCCATTTCCTTGGCTGTATGGTCTCGAGCCTAGTCACTATACTGACTGATCTGCCCCGGACCCTTTCTGTTAACACTAAACCGTGCATAATTATAACAATACACTTCCTGGAAAAAGAGAACCCCCCCCTTTTTTTTTCTCTGGTGAGAAAATGGGTTCTGGACAAAATTGCCGATGGTGTGCAAAAGTTGGTACTGAGGCTCCTTCCTTCGGGTAAAACGACCGGGGTGTGAAGTTGACAACTCACCTCCTTCTAGTGCCCACCCACATATACCTTCATGACGTGGGCAGGGAAAACTTTAATTTCTAGAGGGAAAGTGGTGTAGCGAGAGTTGTGTTCCTTCGAGATTTTGGGTTCTCTTAGAGGTAACAAAGTATTCTGGGCCGTTACAGCGCGACGGCTGTTAGGTATTTTTTTTTTTTTAAGTTTTCCATCCCGAAGTGTTACAACATACAAATAAATCCTACACGTCAGTCTATAACACAACTTTTATTTTATATACACTGGTATATATGTCAGGGCGACATGTTTCGACCTAGTCGGTCATCCTCAGGCCCTCCAAGAAAACAGATCCAAGAGTTGTTTAGTTTTTCTGCGTTATGGGATCCCAAATGCTCACAAGTTTCAGTTATAGGAGCAAAAGTGTTGAATTGAACTGGTCATATGACGGTTTTAACTTACTATTATCTGATATGGTAAGAAGGTAAAACAGTCCCATTACAGGCCTGGACAGGCCCAGACGGTTTCAGGAAGTTAAGGTTCCCAGATTTCGTGACAACGGCACAGGATGGTGGTAGGTTGTCAGCCTCACGCGCCGGCCGCCTTTATCCCCAGGAAATACTCCTGGTACTCATTTCTGTTAGAGGCTGAGTCGACTCCCGGAAGTCAATGAAAAAATGCACTGACACCAGCTGGAATCGAACCAGCGACCTTCCGATTTGTAGCACAACACCTTAACCACTGTGCCACCGCGGTCCCCATCTGATACGGCAGTACACTAAAATCACTTTATGAGGATAATATAAAAACTTTTGTTATTTTAGTTTTAAAAATTCTTCAAGCATTGTAGGGTGTTAAAAAGGTAGTACATTGAAAACCAACTGTCTATAAAAGAGCGATCTTTTAGTATTTTCGTATTTATTAGCTGTTAGGTAGCTACCGAAACGTCGATATTTACCAGCCGACACCGCGTTAACGTCACAGAAAACTCGGTGTCTTTCTTTCCTTGTCCCAGTTGTGTGTTATGATTCTTGTGTGCGAAACTGACAGTATTTTGAACCGGTGTTACTGTTTGTGACTCGCGCGTTAAAAGGGTGTCTCGTCATACGCCGTCTGCATTTGCAGAACGGCTGCATTGTGTTAGTCTCCCTCAGCATTTCATCCGTCAACTGTGGTGAAATCACAGTATCTGTCTGGTGCGTTTTGCTTACATGCAGGCACATATCTGTTATGTATGCATCGTTCAGCCATAGTGCTTGTTTCTCCACTTTTATGCCCATAATGCTTGAAGCTTCATGCGTGAAAATGTTTGTCAAAAATCATAAAATATCCTCTCCACAGCGATGCCTATTGTTAAGTTTTAGCGTTGGTTGGATGGTTGGTTGGTGCTACTGCATACATTTTAACAGTGCTGCGCCCTCTTATAACAGAACTGTCATGTAAAAAAAAAAACCCCTACGTTTCTACATTTAAACATGTGTTTTGGAAGGATATTACGAACTGTTTTTAATTAAAACATATAGGGAAGCTTGCTTTTATAATTGACCACAGAAGTTGGCCCGATTTAGTGAAGTTAACTTGGACGCTCTTACGGATTGCTGCATTATGTATCTAATGCAGCAGTCGTATTCATTTGCATATGAGTGTATTCTGGTGACGACAGTGCTGCATTGCACTGACTTAATTTGAAAATAATGCTTTTCAAATTCCGATGTTATTGATGAATTTGAAAGTTGGATTATTTCATTCGCCGAAACCGGTGGCCGCGCGGTCTAAGGCGTAGGTCTGCTGCCGCTCGCTTGATGGGATTGCGGGTTCGAATCTTGCCGTGTGCATGGATGTCTGTCTCTTGTGAATGTTGTGTGTTGTCAGGTAGAGAGCTATGCGACGGGCCGATCCCTCGTCCAGAGGAGTCCTACCTATTGTGTGTCATTGAGTTTAATCAAGTGCACCATTAACTATATACACCTGGAATGCGTAGGTGGAAGAGTTCAGACTAAAAGAAATATTTATTTGGCTAATGAGGGTGACTTGTTTGTGGTACGTTTGCAAAAAAAAATATTAATGTGTATTGTTAACAAATGTTCATGTATGATTACGCACGCATTGTTACGCCATGACGAATTCCGTCGAATGTAAATAACAAAACAATGGATTTTGCATTTCGTAAGGACGGTGCAGACGGAAGTTTATAATGTTCGTATGTAGAGTGTGGAGTGTCACGATGTATGACTTACGATTTATCAAACACTATACTTGTCCGTTCAAACCACGTCCGGGATGACAGTCGAGGATAAAGTGGGCGGTATCGTGGGTTGTACGCGCAGTGCGACAGCTTCTGTTTAATGCCGATATTATCATTGTCTTCCGGTATGTGAGTGCATGTGTTCTGGTAGAAATTAACCAACTGCCCGGAGAAACAATCTGCCTCCATCCTTCGGTAAATTCCTATCAGAATGTGCCACATCACATCCCGTAAATCAGTTAGTAATCTTGGTGTCACTTTAGGCCTTGCATTGGCTCAGACGGTTAATGCCAATTTCGGATATACTGCCTTCTTCAGGGTGGTGCCTTTTCTACACCGTGAAGACTGAGAGATGGTGTGTTGCTTTGAGACGTCGGCAAGCACTTGCCAGTCGACACGGTGTTGTAACCCTGAATACGCCGTTTAAAACGTATAACATACTGGCAGGACAGCTGTGTTAGCAGGAAATGGCTTGCGTAAGGCAGATCCAGTGCAATGACGCAGCTGCCATTGTTCGAGCTGCAAGGCAAGACGCTGCGAGAGGTATCGTTTTGACCCCGCTGCTATGCTTCCAGCACAATCAGTAAATGATGCTTTTGGGTGGACTCAGATGGTGTGTGGGTTGAGAGGTGTAAGTATTTCTCACCTGCCTTGAAGGCGCCTTGTGTTGTGTTGGTCCATTGAAGAATAACATTAATATACATTATATTTAAAGAGTCGTGTCCCTGCATACAGGATACACCCTACCATCCCGTTATAAAGAACAACCGGTTAATGTTTGGGGATCGCAGCTAACGTTACGTCGGGTGGTACATGTAATGTTTAGATTCAAGGAGCAGGGTGCTTATTCAGAAGCTAATATTTCCTCTTATACTCCAGTAAATCGCCACGATGTACGCAACACGAAGGTTCATCAACGTATTCACAAGATTCCTCCAATTTTCCTTACCCTGAGCCATATGCGTCCAACCCGGACCGTCCCATACTGTTTCTCTGAGATCGATTTTAATATTATACTTCCACTGACGCCAGGGCCTTCCATAGTTGTCGCTTTCTCTGAGGCTTCACCACCAAAACTCTCAAAGCATTTCTGTTCTCGCCTCCTTACGTGTGATAAGCCCTAACCATCTCATCCTCTTTGATTTTATGCCTATAGTGATGTTTGATGAGAGGTGCAAATCATGAAGCTTCTCATTATGCAATTTTTTCCACTCTCGTGTTATATTCTTGTTCTTGGTTCCGAATATCTTAACAAGCACCCTGTGCTCTAACACCCCCAGCTCATGTGTGTACAGTAGCCACTAAACTTTGAAGGATCAAACCGCAAATAAAGTTTCTTCTTCTGAATATCTTATATGGACCGTATTACTGTTTCTGAACTTCGGAAAGAGAGTCAGTACCTAATATGTAGCAACTGGTCGTGCTTCCCTACGCTGTGAATTACACTCAGTGGCGGCCCTCCCATACCACAACGCATGGCTGAGTCGTATTTTGTAACTTAAAGGAACCACATATTTTTTTCACATGACAGTACGAACTGGAGATTTGATTCGTGAAAGGAACAGAGACCCTTTTGCTTAGCGCGACGTCCACAATGGTTCTGAAGCCTGTCCTATATAATTTGATATCTTCTTTTGGTTGTAAATCTGCCGGAACACTGTGTTGTGTACACCCCTGCATATAGCGTAATCGCTTGCAGCTCGGTGGCACGGATTAAATTATATTTCTAAATACCAGAATGCTGAAGCCTCTGGCATATTATGTCGTGTCGACTGCAAATGTTTACCCAGAAGACTTGATCGTCAGCAGCGTCGCTGTGAGAACCTGTAAGTCTCGCATTGTTAGAGCGGGCTCAGCTGGTATCGTATAACTTTCAGTCCGCGGTATTTGAGGTCCTCGGGCTGGTGGCTATGAAGGTTGCCCCGTCGTGTGTGTGTGTGTGTGTAGTGGCCGTGCAGTCCGATATATATATATATATATATATATAAAGACTTACATAGAAAAGAGGGGGGAACATATTGATTAGATTAAAAACTGTACTTTTATGTTTTGTTGACCGTGCATCTTATTGCAATCTTTGTAAATAACCAACTTGACGCACATTTCTTTTTCTTATATTTGTTTATTCCAATTCTCTACATGTTTCGAGCAACCAAGTGCTCATCATCGGGAGAGTCAATTTTATCAATACGACCTCTGGTATATGTCACTGTATGTAAGTGACCGTGTGCGTTTAGTTCCATCTAAACCTGCATACCATACGGTCACCTACATAGAGCAACATATACCAGAGGTTGAAGTTTACGTCAAGTTGATTATTTACGAAGAAGATAACAACCGTACATTTGTCATATAGGTGTCAGTTCGGAGTAGTTACAAAAAAAAACCAGATTTCATCTGGCGACGTGTCATTGTATATTAATATTCAATTAAATTACATACAAAGAGTTATGAATTAATTTTGTATTAAACGTGTTTGTATATGCAGGCCTATAAATGATGTGATTAAAATACATTACGATTTACAGTATCATTGTGAAAACTTTGTCAGGTGCCTTGTGGGCATAATTAATTTTATCGTGTCGTATATATTTTTTGTCTGTAGGCTGAATGACGTCATTACATTGAAATTAAAATAATTACTGTGGCACTATTTTGTCTCCCAACTGTCGCTTGTCTCTTCCCATCTGCCCTCTTAGCTGATAAAACACGGCAGCAACACAGACATGCAAAGAACGTGTTAGTTAGATATTACGTGGGTCTGTAAGACGAATGAAAGGAATTCCATCATCTTCTATAAATATAGTTAATAAAAAGTTTATATTAACAGCATTGCTTTGAACTACACCGCATGAAACCCGACTCATGAAAAACAGGAAAAAAACGGCGAACGATACGCTCTTGTCCTTAAGCTATAGGTCTGGATAAATATTGGAAGCAAATTGCCAGTTAAAATAATGTGCTTTTGTAACTATACATCTGATGAAACTATATACGTCTCGTGTCTTTTTTATTCCTTACTACGAAGAAGAGCTGTCTATAGTCGCGTCACCTCATTGTACTCTTGTTGTTAAGGTACATACATACACATCAGGTTCCTACGTCGCAGGTGTCTGGTCTGTCCGTTCTGGGCCGCATGTTTCGCCAATAGCTGTGTTTGTGTTACGTGAAGCTGGATTGGAGCAGCCGTAACGGCGTTCACCAAAACCGTTCGTCCCAATCGGGACCGAACTCCGTGAAATCTGAACCGAAATGCTGAAGTGCATTAAGGAATAAAAAGGAGACAGGCGCATTAAATTGATGTTTCATCTTTTTTTTTTCTGTCTGTAGAGTGTTGGTTAACCCCGAGAGTGAGGCTTCTTCCCACGCTGTCACTCCAGAATATTGAAGGTGTGCTGTAGAACTGGGAGGTCATGACATTCGCTGTATTCTTTTAACTAGAAATTATCTACAGTGAAGATCCCTTAAACGGGTTTGAAATGAATCTGCGTTTAACGCCATGAAGACGAAAATTAATCGATGTTAATTCAGATTATAAAAATTCGGCTCGTACGTCTCGGAGAATTAGAACGACCAACCTGTGGCTCCTCTGTGGGGAAATAATTGCTGTTTATTGCTACAGTTACATGGAACATAGTGTAATTATTCTATTTGAGAAACATACTTTATACCTGGCGGCACATGCAGTTAACACTGGAATTTAAAGGGTTCGGAAGGATCACTTATTGACTGTTTAGACTATTATATATACTTTCTGTTCATTGTTAATTTAGCTTTGGGGAAGTTTGTGGGGTATCTGAAAAAATGTCTGAAATCTGGAAGTAAGAAAAGTGCGTAAGTAAAGGATAGAAAGAAGGAATGAAATGAAGTAAGGAATTAACGTTGAAAGTTGGTGGTAATGGTGAGAACTTCGAAGGTAAGAAGAAGATAGGAAAGAAAGAATGGAAGGCCTGTAGAAACAAGAAAGAAAGAAAGAAAGAAAGAAGGAATAAAATGAAGTAAGGAATTAACGTTGAAAGTTGGTGGTAATGGTGAGAACTTCGAAGGTAAGAAGAAAGTAGGAAAGAAAGAATGGAAGGCCTGTAGAAACAAGAAAGAAAGGAAGAAAGAAAGGATAGAATGGCGAAACAAGTAAACGGACACAAAATACATGAAAGGTAAGCGTCCTGTCACCATTCTCCTTCGTTGGACGGCTCTCAGGGTGTAGAGGCGTCGCATTAATTCAGTACCTTTTGTGACGTCTTGCTGTGATGTGGGGAAATACATGTCTCTGCTGCTTATACGTGACCTAATCCTCACGAAATAGGCTGCACAATATTGTTATGTGAAGCGTTGAATGCTCCGCGTGACTACAGTGTGAGGTCCAGGCCTACATCACGGGGTTTCCTGTTAACAGCTATACAGTAGTTCCGGCGCTCATATTTGATACATGAACTGGTCTTTCGTCGTGTCTTTTTAGCTGTCTGCTTCGTTATTAAGTAAGGAAACCGAGAGATAAAGATAATCACCATTAAAGTTTACTGGTGGATATCCTCTGACAGAGTTGTGTGGGTCGATTTCACATTTATCAACATACTGTAACGGAATACATGAAATAATTAAATCAAGTCGAGTGTCCTTTTAATGTACAGTACGAGGAGTATTTAGGATTTACAGAACGTAAGGTGTACAAAAAGTGTATTCACTAATAATAAACCGAAAAATTCAGTTACTGGGAATGGATGAAATTTGGAAGAAAAACGCGACGACGATGCGGACTTTTGCTTGTGGCTTAGAATAGGAGCCAAAGACTGGATCTTGTAAGCATGGCAGTGTTCGTTGGGGTTACTTAAAACGCCGAGAATTTGAGTAGGTGAGTGACTGCTGGCTTCTCAGTGTCTGCCTTGTTCATTTGTTTGCATTTACGAAAGACATCTAGCTGAAATTTCTGTGAGCTTAAACTTTGTTTTCTTGACTGCCTTACTTGCGTCTATTATTCCATTTCACTACGTGAATCACTCCCTCATAAAACAGACGCACTCGATGAGGGAACATAAGTACATGTAACTCGCCACAAAAGGTTTCCTGCAATGATAGTGTGTTTGTGTATGAGTGCGTGTGTTTTCGCGGTTGTTTTTTTGTTGCCTTCCACAAGAGAACAAAAGAGTTTCTATATTGTAGACACTCAAAACAGAGGATTAAAGCGATGTCTGGTACCACTTCACCTCTAACCTACGGAGATACGTTGGAGGAACATGTCGATGATATGAAATAATGCAGCATCTGACCTCTTCATCATCTGACGTCTGTGGACAGTACATGAGCGCATTAAGCCTGGTCCTCCCCTACGCACAATGTCGGCAGAGAGTTCGCGTATAGATCACTTACACTGCTTTGTGTTCGCACTTAATCGGTATGCCCATTGAATCAAGCCACGTAATGGAGTGAAGTTGCAGCTGGAATGTGTGCGGGATATATATTTGTAATGAGAAGAAAGAAACGGCCGACATGTGCGAAACGTTTGTGGACTAGGCGCTTGTTCAACGGTGGAGATCAGCACGGACATTACCTTCTTCGTGAGTTACATATAGAGGATTGTTCGTGATTCAGAAATTTCGCCGGCATGGCGAAAAGTGACTTTGAATTTTTGCTTCAGAATATTGGCCCCAGAATCCAAAGGAAAGATACAAAATCGCGAAGCAGTTCGTGCCTCAATAAGATTAGCCTTGCCGCTCAGAAATTTAGCCAGTAGCTAATTTCAGTATTATTGGTATATAATATATATATATAATATTTATTTTTTTTGCGAGAAAATCCCATCAACTTTTGTATTACGGATTTTGTAATCTGCACAATGCACATCCCATAAAAATGACTTGGACTGCAGATCCTCAATAAAAGTAAGAACTTCGAAATATTAACCGTTCATAATCTTTATGTGCGTCATCCCCGTTGTGTGATATACAATTAGTATGGCAATATATGTGCGTGGCACTTACCGTCAAACACAACTATAATATAGCCTACTCTAGGTCGTGATACAACCTGATGATGGCCCAGGAATAGGACCGAAACATGTAGTTTAAACCTTCCAATAATTAACCAATAAAATAGTTTATTTGACGGTAAGTGCCACGCACATATATTGCCATACTAATTAACCGTTCAGTTACTACAAATAAACTAATGGCACATTGAAGGCAATGTTGGCGTACGCGCACACGTCCGGGCCTGCAGATTGTGTGTGCTTTTGTCCATACCACCCGGCCAGGGGCGGATTTACCGTGAAGCTAATGAAGCTTAATCTTCAGTGCCTGTCACTTGCGCTGTCCCATTCTAAGGCCCCGGGAGGGGCCCTAGAAATGCCCCGAAATCTTGCAGCTCGTATATGAAAGTAACTTTGTAGAGGTTTTCCCAAATCTGACACAATTCTAAAAATTGGCGTCACATTACCAATAACGAGTAGCGAAACTGAAAAAAAGCTTTTAATAATAATAATAATAATTCGATCAAACGTGCTAGAAGGAAGACTGAATAATTTTTGTATTCTCTCTGTAGAAATTGATATTACAAAATGACTGTCATACGAAGGAGTGATCGAAAAGCATGCAGCCAAAAAATGTAAGAAAAATGTATTATAGAGGTGCGTCAGGCAGTTAATTAGTAAAAATATTGTTATTTTTCTGGATTTTGTGATGTTTGTAGTATTTGCCTGTATGTGTAAATATTGTAATTTGTTGTGGTTTCTTGTTTCGTTCTAAATAAGTATTCACTTTCTTACAGAATTTTGTATCCGTAATTTTTTATTCGTTTTCTTAAAGAGGCCCCCCCCCCCAAAAAAAAAAATTATATAAGCTTCAGGCCCCAAACAACGTGGTACCGCCCCTGCACCCTGCAGACAACCGGCACTGTCCACGTGAAATAATTTGTCAGCGCACAACACGGAGAGAGTCGGCCGACGTTCCAATACTTCGTATGTACGTAGAAATGGACTAGGCCACATCAGAGCGTTTAAGACATTGAAGCTGGCGGATAGAGGCAGACAGACGTATGCGAACTTCCCGTTATGCTTTTAGTTCATGTAGTTTGTGAGAAACCGAATAAAACTTTTCCGTGTTCGGAGACATCGTTGGTGTTACGACGTGCAGTGTGTTTGATTTTTCTCTTTCGATTCATTGCAGTTATGTGGAACAACCTTGCCTAATGTCAGCGTTATAACTGATTTATGGCCGATATATCTTTCTGCGTGGGCCTGTTTGTTTCGTTAGTGAAATACGGAACGTCAAAACACGCATCGGAACGTGTTATCTGTTAGCATTCAGGTACGCCAAATAGAAACCGCGTGCCATGAAATACCCTTTTGCATGGTTGTGCGAAGCTCAGAATATTTATCTATGTCACCGCTGTGCAATGCTTTTCAGTGAAATGTCTGTTTTCAGATCACGCCAGGTGTTTCGTTTTCTAGTGGTCCAAACACAACGCCGGCTACCCTCTAATTTTGCTGTGACGGGGTTTATTATTTCTACAATGAAAGTGGCAGCTCGAGATTCTTCTAAAAGTCTGTGTATCTACCAGGGTGCACGGCGTCATATACAGAAACCCGTAATCCTTTTACCGCCTTCAGAACCTCGCATCCGAAGCGAGGAACGAGATGGTGAAAACAGTTTGACATGTTTTATGTTTTGTTGACCGTGCAACTTGGTATGATACTTGTAAATAACCAACTTGACGCACAGTTTTTCGTGTATGTTTATTTCTCTTCTTTACATGTTTCGGGCAGCCATGTGCCCATCAGGAGAATTATTGTATTAATGCGACACCTGGTATATGTCACTGTGTCGATGGCCGTCTGGTATATACCAGACGGTCATCTACACAGAGTGACATAAACCAGGTGTCGCGTTGATACAATAATTCTCCTATACCAGACGGTCATATACACAAAGTGACATAAACCAGGTGTCGCGTTGATAGAATAATTCTCCTATACCAGACGGTCATCTACACAAAGTGACATAAACCAGGTGTCTTATTGATACAATAATTCTCCTGACGATGGGCACATGGCTGCCCGAAACATGTAGAGAATAGAAATAAACGTACATGAAAAGTTGTGCTTCGAGTTGGTTACTTACAAGGAGACTGACGTGTGTTTTCTTGGGAATGTAATTGAAGTGAACATACTGTCTGTGAATGAGAAGAACAGCGTTGACCTTGCGAGATTTCAGGCTTCTACCGAGGTGCAGTTGACAACTTCGCTGTTCTGGGATTGTATGATTTTATTTAGGCGGATGTTTCGCGACAGCCTTTCGTTTTCATCTTCGAGGGCCATTCAGTCCGAAAGGAACTGGACTGAATGGCCCTTGGAGCTGACCGATAGACTGTCCTGCAGCGTCATTTACCAACCCAGCCGTGAGAGCTTACTGGACCTGCCAAGAAGATAAGTCTGTCACTTTCCAGTGGTTGCCACCGTTACGCGTTTATTTTATAGCAGGCCTGTAATCAAGTGTATGCACAGCTGCTTGCAGGTATAACACGACAGAAAATTATATAATCGATCGTCACAGGATACAGCTGCATTTCAGTGCGATGTATTTTAACTGGTAAACATGGGTTACGGGTCATAAGCATCTAATGGTCAGACTCTTGCTCATTCTCTTCCAGTGTCGGAGTTGGTTTATTGAGTCGACAACAGTACGTTCGTAATTCGGGGATGCGACACGAAGGAAAGGGACTCTTCTCTTGGAATGGAAATTTGAAGTAGGCTATTACGATGATAGTATTGTCAGGGGCCCTTTAAATGGGTTCATTTATTGTACTCATTGTGCACCAGCCGTGAGTGTACCCAATGTACCCGAGTGTTGCGGGGTTCATGGCATGGACTGCGCTCTCTTCACATGTCGTTACGTTTAAGCAACTTCCGCTGCCGGCCGAAGATCCCAGAGTTCGGCAGGTGCGCACACGTAATCAGGTATGGGGATCAGGTAGACCGTAAAATGGTGTGCCTCCGCGTCTGGCCCATGCGTACGGGCAAGGATCGCTTCCGAATTTCCGATGGAATGGACACCGTTAAATAGTAGAGTGTGATCAAGAAATTAGTTCACGATTCGTTCTGCATAAAGAACAGAGTGACAGATAACACAGCAGAACTCACGGGTTCCATGCTGCATGCATATAGGGTTTAGATGTTCAACTGCCGTTTGGGGCATGGGTAAGTTTCCACGTGTCGTCTAGTAACTGTAGACAGTTCACTGCGGCACACCTTAACTGGTCATGAGATTGTCACTTTATAGATACAAGTACGTGTACATTACAGTCGCCTTTGCGCGAAATAGTTTTACGCTCCTTCGTTTATACGCGGTCGGCGACAGTATAATTGGTCATTCCAAGAGGGTTTATACTAGGGTGACCATTCGTGCCGGATTTTCGGGAACAGTCCTCGGAATAAGACATGTCGAGGACTGATTCTTATAATGAAAGCCAACAATATGAACTATTTCTCCTAACTTTATTTAGGTAAAGAACTCTACATGTTTCGGACAGATTTACTGCCCATCATCAGGAGTTTTAATGCTGTATTCACAGGAATTGGTACTTGTCATACTAGTTGTGTTGCCTGTCTGCTAGTAAGATTGGGATGGAGTTCCATCCCAACCTCGCTAGCAGATTATAAGATTATATCACGATGCACAGTCCTCTGAATGTCAAATTCGCGAACTAATGTTGTCCCCGATTTTATACCCATATTTTTATTTCTACAATTTTTTTTCCGTTTTCATGATGTTATTTGGAATGGAGACTTTCTTGGATCTTGTTAGTGACTTTCCTGACTAGGAGGTCGCTACAGAACTGCATGTGGAGCAGTGAACAGTAAAGATGTATTCTGTGTACGACATACGAGACATGACTGTGCCGTGTGTATCATATTATTTGCTATTTCATTGCTTTCCCCGCTTTAGAATAGGTTAAAGAAAAAATAAGCACTTTAATATGTTCCGTACCAAGAAATGTAAAATGTGTTGAAACATAAAGGTGGACATTTATCGATAGCCACGTTCTTCAAAGAAAAAACGGAAGAGTCTGCAGCATCGACTGCTCGAGAAAATGGGTCACTGTACCCTGCATTTTATTATTGTTATTGATTTGCATTTGATGCGTTTTGTACTATTCTGACAGTACTGTGTGTGATATATTGCTGTTGTCCTTCTGTTTTCGTCACAAAATATTTCTGAACTACGCACATAATGCACACTAATTCACTTACGATTCATTGTACTTGTTTATGAGGGAGGGGAATAGAAGGTTCTAAGCGGGTGGTCTGGTTTTACGCGGCTTACACTTACACCTGGTTCCTTCCATGTTTTTGTATTTCTTCCTCAGTCACTCCAGCGAATTGCTTTGCTAGTACTGTTACTGACTGCGGTGTAGGCATTTGAACTTGACAGTGATTCGCAGTGGGGCAAACCGAAAATGTCTCTTTTTTGTGGCCAGTAACAGATGTATTTCAGTTAGAAATGCAGTGGGCTGGAGTTCGGTCTTTTTTTGTGTGTGTGTGAGGGGTAACACAGTTATTTCATTTTAAAAGTTAACACAAAAAATGCACAAGAATTAAAAATGCAATAACATAAACAGCCAACTAGATGCAACAATAATGGTATTTATTAATAATCCCAATCAGCTCAACATGTTTCGGGCGATAATTTCGCCCATCTTCAGGAGCACTAGACTGTGTTTACAGTTTGTGGTATAATGCACCGACGATGCTGCCGGCAGCATCGTCGGTGCATTATACCAGAAGCTAGTGCTCCTGAAGATAGGTAAAATTATCGTCCGAAACATGTTGAGCTAATTGGGATTATTAATTCTTCTTCTTCTTCAATTAGCACTACAGCCCATTGTGGGCTTTGGCCTGTCGAACAATGTCCTTCCATTTTTTCCTACCTGCCACAAACTCTGTCCATATTCTCACTCCCAGCACTTGAAGATCTCTTTCTACTTCCTCTTTCCATCTTTTCCTGGGTCTTCCCCTTCTTCTCGTCCCTTCCAGTTCTTGAGTGAAAATCTTTTTGGGCATCCTATCCTCCTCCATTCTCTCTAGGTGACCTAACCAGCTTATCCTTTGCCCTTTTATCCATTTTACTAT